>JGI24672J20091_10000668_pt1 | contig 8864 bp, 9 predicted proteins | sample OlaalgELextract2_FD_20091 | JGI IMG/M metagenome (IMG submission 20091) | reverse complement strand
AGATTGCTCTGTCTGATAACGACAGATTATGTAAGAACTGCATTTAGCATGACAGACAGGGCCATTAAAATAGACAAGCGGCTTCCTTATTTTTTGTAAACGTCACCTCTAAAGCCGATGACTTCAATGTAGACGATTTTTTGGCTATCATCCACCGAGTAAATGATGCGGATACCTCCGATCCTTATGCGATAGCTTCCTTTGAGCTCACCACTGAGACGTTTAATGCTGTGATGGCTGAACGGATCTTCGGCTAATATGCTGAGAGCCGCATTAAGCCGTCTGACTGTGGTTGTATCAACTTTTTGGTAAAACTTAGCCGCCTTCCTGGAAAACTTAATTTCATACATTGCGCTTAATATCTTTCCAGCTTATCGTGTTGCCTGTTCGGATGTCCTCTTTTGCCTGGCGGTAATCTTCAATGAAATCCGGTTGGCTGAGCAGCGCTTGAGTCTCCTCTTCATCGGTTCGTTGCAGGTCTTGCAGAAAATCTAAAGCGACTATGAGCTTTTGTGGCGGAAGATCATTGACGGTATTATGAATTTTATTTTTTATCTCGGTAAGTTCCATATCGACCTCTTTTTTTGAGTGTGGGAATCAAGCCTGGTTTTTAACCTTTTGTTTGAGAATTAGCGCATCGATATAGGTTGCAAGCGCCTTGAGATCACTTGGCGGCAAATTAGAAGCCAGTCTGAGTCGTTTAGCCAGCTTGGGGTTGATGTTCTGGTAAGACCCTTGATTGTTACCGTTGGCTGCCAGCAGCTCATCCACGCTCATATCCAAGGCCTGAGCCAGTTCGATTATTTTTTGAGCCGGCGGATAATCGGCCTTGTTCTCATAATGGTGCATGATGCGCTGTGAAACCCCGATTCTTTGCCCAAGTTCCTCTTGTGTCAGTCCTTTGGCTTTACGAATTTGAGCCAAGCGCTGACCGAAAGACAGCCTGTTGGTTTTATCCGGTTTTGATTTTTGAGCTACTGCACTCATGGTTTGATGCCTCTTTAAGATTTTTAGCGGCATTATAGCACGGGTTTTTGAACCCACCGAGCATGAGGCAGTTTTTTTCTTGACATAATATACACTATATGTATATTTTTGGATCTGTAAATATTTTTTTATTTAGTACCAGTTTTTTTCTTGACAAGTTTTTTGAAGGGAGATGTTCGGCAGAAAAAAGGCCATCAACTTCAATGACTGTGGCAGGTCGCAGTTGATGGCCCAGGGTAGGTTCCAAAAGGGGGAACCCTTTTGAAACCGCTTTCTTTTTCTATCGCATCTTTCCCTAAAAATCAACTCTGAAAGGAGGTGAGACACTTGAAAACCAACAGTTTTGAGACGACGGACATTTTTAGAGGGGCGTTCTTTTTGTGCCGGGGTGCAGAGTTGAGCGGGATCCGGTTCCGCAATAATGGCAAACGAATCGCTTCGTTTTTGATCACCGGTGAAGACCTGGATCGACTGGACAAACAATATCGAGACGGCCAGGCGCTGGTCAATCCGCTGCAGTTCAGGGAATCGCTAAATCACTTAAGAGATATCCTTTTTAACAAATTACGTGAAAATGGCCCGGCTACGTCACGCTTGGGGCATGACTACGCCGCGGCAAGGGGGACGAGATATGATAGAAAAAGAAAGGATCGAATCCATCAAGGCCGGCGTTGACCTGGCAGCGCTGGTAAAATCCAAAGGCATTGATTTAAAGAAAAACGGCAAAAGCTACTTTGGCCTATGTCCTTTCCACGACGACACCAACCCTTCCTTATCGATCAATCCCACAAAAAATTTATGGCAGTGCTTCGGCTGCGGGGCGGCCGGAGATGTGATCCGGTTTGTAGAGCTCATTGATAAGGTCACATTCCCGGAAGCAGTCAGTCAGCTCATGGCTGATAGCTCACAGCTGATAGTAAAATCCAAGCCAACAGGCCGACGGGCGAAACGGGCAAGCGGGCAGACCGGCTTAACCGTTAAAGACCGTAAGCTGCTGGGCCGTGTAGTCTCCTATTATCAACACACGTTCACCCAGGACAGCCGGGGAATCAATTACCTGACGAATGACCGGGGTATCACGGACAATCAATCATTAAAAGACTTTGCCGTGGGCTATGTCAACGGTACGTTGCTGGAGATCCTGCCCGAGGATCCGGATGTGATCAAAACGCTTAAAAAGATCGGCATCTTAAATACCAAAGGCCATGAGATTTTTTACAATTGCGTGGTGTTCCCGCTTTACAGCAATCGCGGTTCGATTGTGAACCTGTATGGTCGCAACATCGAAGGTGACAACGGGGTATCGCACTTGTATCTTCCGGGATCCCGGACCGGCCTGGTCAATCGCCAGGCGGTCAACCGTTCCCAATCCATTCTTCTGACCGAATCGATCATTGATGCTCTAACCCTTTATGACCAGGGCTTTAGGACCGTAATGCCCATCTATGGGGTCAATGGTCTTTTGGATGATCACCTTTCTTTCTTTAACCGCAAGGTCAAAGAAGCCTACCTGGTCTTTGATGCCGATGATGCCGGCTGCAAAGCCACAGAGGCCGTATCATTGCGGTTAAAAGAAAAAGGGATTGTTTCTTATCCGGTGGAGCTACCCGATAAGGACGTCAATGTATTCTTCAGGCGCCACACGCCCGAGCAGTTCGAGCAGCTTCTCAAAAAAGCCAATCCCAAATCCCTTGAGCACTCCGACAAGGTGAGAAAGCGGGTGCAGAACCTTTATCAGCAAACCGAGCATGGCTTTATTGTGGGCTACGGCGATCGGCAATATGAAATCAAGGGCATCCAGCGGGGCGACACCCAGCTTAAGGCCACTATCAAGGTGTCCAAGGACGTGCAAGGCAGCCTGCCCTTTGAGCTGACCACCATTGATCTATACTCTTCGCGTTCCCGGAGCTGGTTTGCCAAGCTGTGTGCGGATTTGTTTGAAGCCGCCCAGGAGCTGATCAAAGAGGACCTGGGCAGAATCCTGACCTTGGTTGAGGAATACAAACCCAAAGAGAAAAAAGCTACTAAACAGGAGCTGACAAAAGCAGAAAAACAAGCGGCGTTCAAGCTGCTCAAAAGCAAGGATATCTTCTCTGAGATCCTGTCCGATCTTAAGACCTTGGGCGTTACCGGCGAACAGACCAATAAGCTGGTGGGCTACCTGGCGGCGGTCTCCCGCAAGCTTGATGAGCCCTTATCGGTATTGGTTCAGTCCAGAAGCGCTGCGGGCAAGTCCACGCTGCAGGATGCAATCCTGTCTTTGGTGCCGGAAGAAGATTATGTCAAATACACCCGCATCACCGACCAGGCCTTGTTTTACAAAGATGAAGACTCGCTGGTTCACAAGATCCTGGCCATTGAAGAAGAAATGGGCATGGGCGGGGCAGCCTACTCGATCCGCAATATCCAGAGCTCGAAAAAGATCACGGTGGCAGCCACCGGCAAGGATCCGGGCACCGGCAAGATGAAAACCGAGGAATACACGGTCAAAGGTCCAGTGGCGGTGATGATCACCACTACGGCAGCGGAACTTGAAGGTGAGACCGCTTCCCGGTTTTTGTTTTTAACCATCGATGAATCCACCAAGATGACAGAGGCCATTCACCGGATGCAGCGGGAGGCTGAGACCCTTGACGGTCTGATCCGCAAGAAAAAACAGGATTGCATCATCAAAAAGCATCACAACGCCCAGAGGCTGCTTAAACCAATGGCGGTGGTCAATCCCTTTACCAAGTATCTCTCATATCCCAATCAGTCGCTGAGGACCCGCAGAGACCACAAAAAGTATTTGGGGCTGATCCGGGCTATCACCTTTTTGTACCAGTATCAGCGCAAGATCAAAACCGTGGATGTCGAAGGGGAGCCGGTGCAATACATCGAGGTCACCTTAGAGGATATCGATAAAGCCAACTCTCTTGCCAATGAAGTGCTGGGCCAAAGCCTCGATGAGCTGGCGAATCCTTCCAGGACGCTGCTTTCTGCCACTTACCGCATGGTCAAAGAAATAGCAGATAAACGCAATGTTAGCATTGACGAGATCTATTTTACCCGGCGCATGATCCGGGAGTTTACCGGCTGGAGTGACTGGCAGATCAAAGCGCACATCAAACAGCTTGAACAGCTGGAATACCTTCATGTCAGGATCGGCTGCCGAGGCAAAGAGTACAGCTATGCCCTGAACTACCAGGGCCAGGGAGGCGATGAGAGTCGCTTTTACCTAAACCTGACACCCATCGAAGAGATCAAAAAGCTGATGAACAAAGACAAGGGCGAAAAGGGGGGCAAATGAAATACGAAGATGCTGTCAAGGCATTGAGTTTAAAAGATCCGTTTACCAAAGAGCCGATAACCCCTTGCGAGCTGATAAATATCCTCAAACAGGATGTTGTGCTTGCCGTAGAGCGGCCCGGGTCCTGGGAAGGGACTAATATGCAGATCGTGTTACAGTCTCATGGTTTTTTTTACGACCAGTAGGGTATTTGGGCTGACTAAGAGGGTTATTATACCAACAAGTAGGGTAGTTGGTGGCTTGCAAAATCGGGATTATCTGTTTGCAATTAAAAGGAAATCGCAACTAGTTGGAGTTTGAGGCGCAAGAAAGCAAGGGGGAGAGAGGGCGAATGCGGAAGGTGGAATGCGGAAGTCGGAAAGGAGTTGGGAAATGGACGTTGTTGTAACGATCACCGAGTACAAGCGGCAGCTCAAATCCATCGGTTATGCTGAAGCCACCATCGAAAGTTACAGCAGGAATCTGGATTTGTTCCGGCGCTATCTCCAGGATCTTAATATTGCCGATTTGAGAAAGGTCACCCACCAGGTCATCTGTGATTACCAGCAAAAGATTATGTCCGAGCCGGTGGCCATGGAGACCAGGGCATTGAAGCTTCGGGTGGTCAAGCGTTTGTTTGAATATCTTTGCCAAACCCACCGGCTGTTGATCAATCCCACTGAAGGCATCGTGGAGACCAATCGCCAAAACCGCAAAATCGGCACGGTGCTCACTGTTGCTGAAGTCAGAAGACTTCTTAAACAACCCAACCTGTCCTTGAGGACCGGCATCCGGGACCGGGCGATCATGGAAGTGCTGTATTGCACCGGCATGCGGCTGGATGAACTGTTGAACCTGCAAGTCTATCATGTCGACTTCAAAGACCGGGTACTTTATATCCGCAAAGGCAAAGGTAATAAGCAGCGAGTGGTCCCGCTGGGAAAAAATGCCCGCAAATATCTTAAAGAATACCTGGAAAAGATCCGTCCCTGGTATGCCAAAAAGAATCCCAGAGAACGCAAGCTGTTTTTAAACCAATCCGGTCTTGCCATGACCAAAAGCAACCTGCGAGTGAACCTGCGCAAATACCGTGATGAGGCCGGCATCAGGAAATCAGCGTCGCCGCACGCCTTCCGCCGAAGCTGCGCAACCCATCTTTTACAAAACGGCGCTGACATCCGCTATATCCAGAAACTGCTGGGACATCGGCATTTAAAGACCACCCAGGCTTATACCAAAGTGATGCCGGTTGAGGTCAAGCAAACCCACAACAGAACACACCCGGGAATCAGAAAACAGAAAAGCAAAGGAAAGAAGTCAGAATGAAGATTAAGGAACTCATTCCGGTTTATTTGAATCACCTTAAAGTGCTGGGCCGCTCATATTATACCATCCGGGGGGCCAAGTATGTGCTGCGCCGTTTTGTCCGATTCTTAGAGACCGAAAGCGCCGATCACATCGAGGATCTTAACGCCGACATCCTGGCCGAGTATCAGCAGGAGCTGTATTTTTCTTTAACTGCAAAAGGCAAACCGCTGACCTTGCGCACCCAGGCACAGACGCTGGGCGTGATCAAGGGCTTTACCAGCTACCTCAAGGATAAAGATTACCTGATCCATGACCCGGGGCAAAGTATCCAGCTTCCCAAAAAGCCCAAGCGTCTTCCCAAGATCATCCTAAGTCCAAACGAAGTCAGACAGCTTCTGGATGCGCCGGACATGCGAACCAACCGCGGGTACCGCAATCGCATCATCCTTGAGATCCTCTACGATACGGCCATTCGCCGGGACGAGGTCCGTAATATCCGGCTGGTCGATCTTGACCTGGATGCCGGCTATATCCGGATCCGGGGCAAAGGCAACAAAGAGCGTGTGGTCCCGTTAAGCCGGCGGGTCTGCGAGCTGATCCAAAACTATATCCTGATGGTTCGCCCCTACTTTGTAAACGGCCGTGATCCGGGCTATCTGATCTTAAATCGCTGGGGACGTCAGATGAATGCCAACGGTATCTGGGCGGTGGTCAAGCGCTGTGTCGTTCTTGCCGGTATCAAAAAAAATGTCACCACGCACACGTTCCGCCACACCTGCGCAACCCACATGCTCAAAAACGGGGCGCCCACCCGGCACCTGCAGCAGATGCTCGGACACGAGTCTTTGGAATCCACCCAGATCTATACCCATGTCACCATCAACGACCTCAAACAGATCCATTCCAAATACCACCCTTCAGAATCCCTGCAAAACAAGCCGGAATAAGGCATACTCTGATATGGACTTCGATGAGATCGTCCAATCTGAGGCAAATGAGAAAGCCCCCAAAAGCGCTATGGCTGCGGATTGGCTGAAATCGGGCTTTTATCCTCCAAACAGCACGACAGACAAGTGCCCGCAGCCGCGCTAAAGACGGGATCAATGACCGGCCCGATTTAATATGCCTGCCCGCCCACCAACAAAAAAAGGAAGCCGCATGTCGATTTTAATTTTTGCGGCTAAAAAGAAAAGATCCTTTTTTCTTTAACCGCCGGCAGCTTGCCTTTGCGTCTTGAATCACGTATAATCAAACCAGCTCTTTGACACGCGGGCGGTTCCCCAGGGGGGTCAAAAAAAGTGCTCTCTAGGGGGCAATGCGCATCAGAATATATAGCGGCCAATACTACGATGAAGAAACTGGGCTGCACTATAACTACCACCGGTATTATGATCCCAAGACCGGGAGGTATCTTACACCGGATCCCATAGGGCTTGAAGGTGGGATTAATTTATATCCATATGTTGAAAATGATCCGATTAACTGGATCGATCCATATGGGTTATTTGTTGATTCTACTGGAGCTTACACAGGAGCGGCTACTATCGCGGCTGAGGCTGCGGGTGCCTCTATAGCCGCCGCAGGAGGAGCTATTGCAGTTGGTGCTGCTGCTGGTATTGGTGCATATTATGGTATGCCAACAGCTCTTGAGTATTACGGATTAGAACGTGCATTAACCTGGTGGGGTGAAAGTATATATGATTGGTTACATGATTCGCCGGCTAGCGATCCTTGCGCCGGCCGTAAGAAATGGCAGCCTAAAAAACCTGGTCGTAAAAAGCAAGGCCGAGAACCTGGCGAGAAGAAGCGTCAGCACAAAAAATGGAAACATCGCAACCCTCCGAAAGAACCACCGAAGCACACACCAAGCCGGAAAAATTGATGAACAGAACCCGATCAGGATTGAGAATTCGAGGTCAACGCGGCCATCCTTCAGTGCGTGAGGCACTGAAACGATTTGCAAGATGGTTGCGACAGGAATATTACTTCCCTATTAGGGTTCCTGTGTATCTGAATAAACACCGTACATTCATTACAATTGAGGGAGAGGAGGTTACGGCGTCTTTCTTCGCACCCTATGATCGTAATATTGAGCCGTATATTAGAATTGCGACTGGTGATTACGAAGAGCTCGTCGTTAAGTATGGTAAAAATGACGCTCTTGCATCTTACTTATGTTCACTTGCGCATGAAATTGTCCACTATCAGCAATGGATTGCTGATGGAAATACGTCAGAAGAAGGTGTTGAAGAAGAAGCAGATGCCATCCTGCAACGTTACGCGCAGACAGTTGATGTACCGTGAGTTTGATTACTAATATACTATTATAGAATTTGCCAAATTAAAGATGGTAGAATTTAGGCCCCGTTTTCCGGAGGGGAAAAGAACAGGGTCGCATCCTAAAGATTGAATTCTGGTGAAAAGGAAGGCAGTTGGAGATTAATCTTTGACTGCCTTTTTGATTTAATTGCCCTTGTAAAATCGACCCCATCCTTACTCCAGTGGTGGGCGGAATAAGGAAAACGAAGGGGTCACCCATTAAAGGGCTTGTCAAGAGAAAAAACACCCCCTCGATCAAAAAAAACCACTTTTTGTAACAGTTATGCTGGTTTATATCAGCTTAACTGTTACACAGCTAACTGGCCGCACCCCCTATGAAATTCACCTTGCGAGGTGCAACAATCCATATTCCAATGACTGAAAGCATTTGGATTGCCAGCATGCCTTGAAGGGCAGGTAAATAGGTGCCCAGGGTATCGTAGATAAGTCCCGTCAGCCAGGGTCTCAGGGGGAAAATAGGTGACGTTGTTGCCTGGGTTGACATATTTGATTTGAGAGGTGATTTTAAAATACTGAATAAGTTGAAGGCAGTTGGAGTTGTATAGCTCCGGCTGCCTTTTTGTTATAATTGCCGGCTAAAATGATCCGATCCTTTCCAGGGGCGCAGGGGCTGGTGCAGTAATAGTTGGCAAGGTGTATGATACAAGCACAAGGGGCTGGCGTGATTTGTGTAAAGTTACATATTGCGACTTTATCACTGACGGCATTTTACTGCCCTGCCGGAGGCTGATAAAAAAATTAAAATTCTGTCTGATAAAGTCCAATATGTAGCAATGCAGCAAATCATGACAACCCCGCTCTTCGCGCTGCAACGGAACCGGGTGGGCGGGCAATAAGATTTAATTTGGCTGCAGGCCTATATTATTATAGAGCCTGCGCATAAACTTAAAATTGATCAGAATAAATTACAAAATTGTAGGTCCAACATTTTAAATTTGGTCAATGTTCTTTGAAAAATTGG
>JGI24672J20091_10000660_pt1 | contig 8927 bp, 9 predicted proteins | sample OlaalgELextract2_FD_20091 | JGI IMG/M metagenome (IMG submission 20091) | reverse complement strand
TTCGGTGGTTACACCTGCATGAGACCTGGATTTCGAGCTAACGGCGGGGTATGTTGGTCGATATAACATGCGTTCACCGTGATCCGACCCAATTCCTCCAATTCCTTTTTCAGTCTATCTGGAAATCATGATTCCTTTTTGCCTGAAGAAATTGAATAATTTGACATAATTCACTATTTTCGTTATAAATTTTGAAGTTGTACCTCCCCCGGCTATCTCAATTCCATAAGCTGAACTGAACAATATCGAATTAAATCAGCAGTTTTGTATCCACCCTTAACCACCGGCGGTGGCAAGGCAGATTAAAACTAAGATCGAACCATCTTATTTAAAGGAGGGATCCTAGACCATGGCTGTTATCACTAGATTTATCGTTGTTAGAAATGGCGTTGAACTTGATAAGGTATTTGACGTAAAAAAAGAGGCCGATGCATATGATAAGATGCTCGATGCAGCAGAGAAATTGGCGGCATTTATCAAAAAAAGCGACCTTCAGATTGATCTTGATGCAAAGACAGTGGAGGAGATTTCCATCTGTTTGGCCAAAAATGCCCCTGAAGTGACCAATATTCTGCGAGGCATAAAGCTGATAACACCATCAACCGCAAAAATTGAAAAGCCGGCAGATCCAGCGCCCGTCGAGGAAAAAAAGACTACGGTCAAAAAAAACAAAACCAGGCGAAAAGAGAAATAAGGCGCGATTTTGCAAGCTACAAGTAAAAAGGAAGCCGACGCATACGATAAAATGATCGATGCGGCTGCCGATCTTGCGGATCTGATCGAAAGGTGCAAGATTGAGATGGATGAGTACGCGCTCGAAGAGTTGACGATTTTTTTAGCGAGCAATGCTCAAGAAGTAAAACAGATTTTAAAGAATTTGCATTATAGTTGGCCATAGGGAATAAGATCAGGTGTCATATCTGGGCCAGTTATTTAATTGGCATTTAAGTCTCATATCAAGAGGTGAACCTGATTTTTATTTTGCCGCGGAAAACCTGGTCCTCAGGGCCAGTCGTTGATCCCGTGTTCTTTACGGGGGTCAGAGCCAATCGGCTATGCCGTGAACCTGGTGCAAGCGGGGCGGAATGATGGAAAACTGGAATACTGGAATGCTGGGTTTAGTGCAACCGGATCGATTCATATAAGAATGGCACGGATCAGTTTGTAAAATCAGACTGTCATCCACTTTGTATTCCCAATATTCCATTATTCCACCATTCCATTATTCCATCGGGAGTCTGAGATAAACTCCACCCCTCTGGGGTGAGATCAAAGCCGGGTCCTCTGGGCCCGGATCTTTACTTAGGCCGCTTCGCAATGGCGGCGCTGGACGATGATAAAATGACAGATTTGACTTACCGGTCTTCCAAAACCGAAGTGCGCCAGAGCTCAATTCACGGCCAGGGCCTCTTTGCCAAAGAAGCGATTGAACGCGGTGAAGTCGTGGCCGTTAAAGGGGGCTATATCCTCAGCCATCAGCAATGGGATGCTATCGAGCCGGTACTGGGGTCTGCCGAAATACAAATTGCAGAGGACCTTTTCATTGCTCCTGTGCACCCGGACGAGAAGGACGGCGCCATGCTGTGGACCAATCATTCCTGCGATCCGAATATCGCCCTGCAGGGTCAGATCGTGCTGGTTGCCATGCGGGATATTGCGCCGAACGAGGAGTTGACCCATGACTGGGCCACGACCGACGACCTGGATTATGAGATGGGCTGCAACTGTGGAAGTGCTGAATGCCGGGGAATCATCACCGGCAAGGATTGGATGAAAAAAGAGCTGCAAATGAAATACAAGGGGTGGTTCTGCTGGTTTCTGCAACGTAAGATTGACGCGTTATCCTCTAAGGAAAATGCTGAGCAAACGGTGTGAAAGCAGCGGCTGTTACTCTGATTTAAGTCCTCCACCTCTGGTGGAGAACCCATTTAGGTTATACCGATCCGTTGAGAAACAGGCGGCAATTCAAAAATTCGAAAATAGGAAATTCGAAACAAATACGACATCTCGGACGCAGATTTTCGCAGATGCACGCAGATTGCGTCAAATTGAAGAATTGAGGAATTGAGGTATTGAGGTATTATATAGACCGATTACCTTCAATTCCTAAATTCCTGAATTCCTAAATTGAACCAATGATTATCTGTGAAAATCTGCGAAGATCCGCGTCCCAATTTTTGATTTTATTTGATGAGAACATAATCCATCCCCTTCCAGCGGGCTTCCTGAGGCCCCCCGCTCTGCGGGAGGACATCACTAAACTGGATTGAAATCAAGATTTCTTTAAAAAATCCCGATGCGGAAACTCCAGTATCCGGGATGGTCTACTCATCTGTTGAGAGAAACCTGGATTTGAAAAGATACTCAAGACCGTTCAATTTGATTTCATATACGGCCTGCAGCATTTCCCCCAGCCTTCCTTTTGGGAATCCTTTTCGCGAAAACCACACCAGATAAGGTTCAGGAAGATCGACCAATGGCGTCCCCTTATATTTACCGTAAGGCATTTTGGCCGATGCAAGTGCAAGGAATTCCTCTCTATCCGGGTAAATGGGTTGGATCATCTTTTCTCCAATCGCCGGGCCGTCAATTTTCAAGAGTTCTTTCAACGGCAATGCCATTTATTTTGTCGCAGAAATCATGGTCCTCCCTCCGGGCTGCAGGCCCTACGGGCCGGAAGCTGGTTCAGCTCGGAGATAATCCGCTGCACCATGAATCCTGCTGCATGCGGGAGCGGAATGATGGAATACTGGAATGATGGAATGCTGGCTTTAGTGGAATGGGATCTATTTCTACTATTTTTATAAGGATGGCACGGATCTGTGTATAAAATCAGGCCGTCATCCGATTTCGATTCCCAATATTCCATTGTTCCACCATTCCATTATTCCATTTGGAGTCTAAGATAAGCTCCACCCCTCTGGTGTGAATTCAAAGCCGGGCCCTCTGGGCTCGATTATCTCTCATTCGTCCTTAAGGTAATCGCCAGGTGCTTGTCAAGCAATGAATTATCCGGGATCTTTGCTTGACAAAATCGTTGAACTGTTCGAATAAGGTGATGAATAGGTGCTTTGGCTAACGGCATCCTGCATGATACCTGTTTGTGTTTTATGCCCCTGGAAAATGCCGGGCGGGATAGCATCGACGCGAAGGGCACTATACCGTTACCAAATCAGTTTTGCGCGAATTGTGCAAAACATTTGTTGGCATCTCTGTAAAGCACTAACAAACAGGCATTTACAACGATTTGCTTTAAATTCAACTTTGTCACGACGGTAATTTCGTTTGAGACATTTGAATTTTTGGAATTTCGGATTTGTTTCGTATTTCGTATTTCGAGTTTCGTATTTCCGGTTTATCCGGATTGGGAGGTCACATGGGAAAAATCAAGACGCGGATGGGTGACGGGTTTCCGGTTGAAATGACTGAAAGCGAGGTCCGGCGTGATCTGGAAGCCGGAACCGAAGATGCCGCCGATCGCGGGAAGATAGAGCCGCTTGCCCGGGAAGCGCTGCAATATCTGTACGACCTTTTTGCAGCCCCGTATCGATTTATCAGCGTCGACGCGGGCAACGAAGTCGTGCTCTCCTATGACGGCGGCGACCTCAAAATCAGGCGCGCGGCGGTGAACGTCGACCGCGTTCAATCCATGCAGATTCACGAAAAAATCCTGGGTGCCGATACGATTGAACTGGGCCATGTCGATTATAGCTTTAAACCGGTAAAGCCCATCGTGGGCACGGAGCAAACCACCCTGGAGCAAACCCTGATGGCCACCCATGTACCGCTCTTCTACGGGGCCATGCCGAATCTCGGTTTATACAGCCAGCCGGACGGCCCGCATCCCAACCCCTCGGAACTGTTGCCCCTCGGCAAGATCGCTGCAGCCAGGGAATCCTATGAAATGTCGGTTCAAGACGCCGTCAAGGATATCGTCTATGTGGCCGGTGCCATGGTTGAATCCGGGGCGGACGGAATCAATATGGACACCACGGGCGCGGCCGGTGACCCTGACTTTCTGGCAGGCCTGCTGGCGGCCGAAATCCTGAAGGAAAAATATCCGGATATCTGCATCGAACTGGGTATGGCCGGAGAATTCGTCTTAGGGCTGCACGGTGAAATGGAATACCACGGGGTTCGTCTGGCCGGCCTGTATCCCCATGATCAAGTGAAATTGGCGGAAAAAGCCGGCTTTACGATTTTCGGGCCGGTGGTCAATATCAAAACCAGCCGTTCGATTCCCTGGAACCTGTCGCGCACCATCACCTTTACCAAGGCCTGCTGCGAGGTGGCCAACATTCCCATTCATGCCAACGTGGGAATGGGCGTCGGTGGCGTGCCGATGACGGCCCATCCGCCGATAGACACCGTCTCCCGCGCGTCCAAGGCCATGGTTGAAATCTGCCGCCTCGACGGATTGTAGGTGGGCGCCGGCGATCCCATGGGCATGGCGATTTCCCACGCGATTGCCTCGGGCATGGGCGGAATGCGGGCGGCCGGAGATCTGGTGGCCCGCATGCAAATGACCCGCGGCATGAAAATCAACGAAGCCAAGGCTTATGTGGCCGACAAACTAAGCATATCAGTTGCCGACCTGACCGATCCGGTGATCATGACGGAAGTCAGGCAGGATTTAGAGATTGGAATTATCAATCCACTGCCCGGCTGCGCCAAAGGGCTGGAGGCCAAGATTCGAATTGCCGAACTGCTGGATGTGGACATCAATTGCATCCGAAGGCTGAAAAACAAAGGATTGATATAGAATCATGAAACGATCAACTATTAAAAGCACCGGCCGTTTTGTACCGGATCGTCATGTAACCAACGACGATTTAGCCAATATTTTGGACACCTCTGATGAATGGATCCGGCAACGCACGGGGATTGAGGCCAGGTATTGGGTAAAAGACGGTGATGACCAGGGGACCTCCGATCTAGCGTTGGAAGCATCGAGAATCGCCCTTGAGAGAGCCGGTTGGGAATCCACCGATCTCGATCTGATTGTATTCGCCACCATGACCTCGGATGTTTATATACCCGGTTCGGGGGTCATTCTGCAGCATAAGCTGGGGGCGACAAAAGTTCCGGCAATCGATATTCGGCAGCAATGCACCGGTTTTCTGCACGGATTGGAGTTGTGTGATGCATACATCCAAAGCGGCAAGGCCCGCAAAGTTTTGATGGTTGGGGCCGAAACCCAAAGCCGGTTTCTGGAACTGACCACCCGGAATCGCGATACGGCTGTTATTTTTGCCGACGGTGCCGGCGCCGTTTGCATTGAGGCCAGTGAGACAGATGTCGAAGCCGGTATTCTGGCATCCGTCTTTCACGCTGATGGGGAATATGCCGATGTATTGAGGGCGGGAATCCCGGCCCAGAAAAGCGGCCCGGTCCTGAATGCGGAGGTTCTTGCCAAACAAGCGTATTTCCCTTACATGGATGGCAGAACCGTGTTCAAACTGGCGGTCACCCGGCTGCCGGAATTGGCCCTGGACTTGCTGGAAAAAGTCGGTATTCGGCCGGATGACCTGGACATGGTCGTGCCCCACCAGGCCAACTTGCGGATAAATGAAGCCATCAGGGAGCGCCTGAAGATCCCGGCGGAAAAAGTCTACAATAATATTCAGCAATATGGCAACACCACCGGCGCCACGATTCCCATAGCCCTGGATGAATTGATGGAAAAAGATATGCTGAAGTCCGGGGACAACATTCTGTTCATCGGCCTGGGCGCCGGTCTCACCTGGGGCGGGGTTGTATATAAAATGCCTTGAGTATCCGGGCCTTGGGCAACGGCATGGAAGTTTCGTACAGGGTTTCAGGTGACAGAGCGAAGCCTCCGACTCGTAGGGGGTGCAGCGCCTGCGCCTCGCCTCGGAGAGCGATAGCACAAATCTTCAATCTTCAATCTTGATGAATTCGTAAAAAATCGAATTCATCATGTGTTTGGTGTTTCGTGTTTGGTATTTGGTAAAACACTTCGCGCGTCATATCAAGATGATATACCACTAAACACTAAACACCAAATACTAAACACTCTCGTAAACAGGTCGTTTTTCGGCTTTTTACGAGTCTGTCAATCTTCAATATTCAATCTCCCGAACTAGCGGGATCACCGCTACGCGGCAAACGGCTTGTTCGGGATGGGAGGTCTTATGGGAAAAATCAAGTCGCGGATGGGAGACTGATTTCCCCTTGAAATGAGTGAAAGCGAAGTCCGGCGCGATCTGGAAGCAGGAACTGAAGATGCCGCCGATCGCGGGAAGATAGACCCGCTTTCCCGGGAGGAACTGCAATAACTGTACGGCCTTTTTGCGGCCCCTTATCGATTTATCAGCGTCGACGCGGGCAACGAAGTCGTGCTCTCCTATGACGGCTGCGACTTCAAAATCAGGCCTGCTGCGAGGTGGCCAACATTCCCATTCATGCCAACGTGGGAATGGGCGTCGGTGGAGTGCCGATGACAGCCCACCCGCCGATTGACACCTTCTCCCGCGCGTCCAAGGCCATGGTTGAAATCTGCCGCCTCGACGGATTGTAGGTGGGCGCCGGAGATCCCATGGGCATGGCGATTGCCCACGCGATTGCCTCGGGCATGGGCGGAATGCGGGCGCCGTAGATCTGGTGGCCCGCATGCAAATGACCCGCGGCATGTAAATCGATGAAGCCAAAGCCTATGTGGCCGAAAAACTGGGCATATCTGTTGCCGATCTGTCCGATCCGGTTATCATGACGGAAGTCAGGCAGGATTTAGAGATTGGATATATCAATCCACTGCCCGGCTGCGCCAAAGGATTGGAGGCTAAAATTCGCATCGGTGAGATCTTAGATATCGACATCAATTGCATCATGCGGCTAAAAAACAGAGGATTATTATAACCTGAATATAGCCCATGAATATACTCGGCATTAATTGTGTCAATTTAGTTTCCACTACCGTGACAATAAAACCTACAGCTGTGGAATCAGCAAATTAGCCGTTTTGTCCTAATCCTGGCACAACCGTTAACAATGTTTACAGTTTGAATTGCGAGAGACTATTTTCTCCCGCAATAACTCATGCAAACAATATGACAGAGAATTAATTTATATCAAGTGGTTAAGCCATTTATTCTCACCCTTTTTAGCCTGCAATCCTGTTGGCATGGCGGTTGCTTATAATTTAGCTCAAGTTTGCTTGGCACTCGCGATCTGATTCAGGCGTAGGCGCTCTTGTAGACGAAACGTTAATTCCTGGCGATCTCGTTATATAACCAAAATTCGCCAGGAAACAGCAAACTCTCCGAGGTTGATTTGACGCAATAGGCCCGTAGTTGGTATGTTTTCTCTTGACAATTTCATCTTTCTTCTGTAACGAATTTATGGTTAGTGTGGATTATTGGGCGACTGGTGACAATCAGATTAATTTTATAACTCAGCTGGACCGGCGCCGCAAAAGTCGCCCTTGAACAAGAGATCTGCTTCGCCAGATAAAAAGGGGATCTCATAAAATCATCATTTTCCTTAAACCAGGGGTAAGGAGGTAAAAATGAAAACATTAATTAAGTTTTTGAAAGATGAAGAGGGTGTGACAGCCATTGAGTACGGACTTATCGCTGCCGGGATTGGGATTGCTATTGCAACAATTGTTTACACTGTTGGAGACAGCTTAGAAACCCTATTCACCACGGTCGATTCCGAACTGACTCCAGAATAGCAAAAAATCTAATTGATAAAGCTTAATTTTGGGTGGCCTGCATCTCCTCGATACATTGTTGGAGAGGGGATGCAGAATTATTGCACCCATCTCATCTTCGGTAACCTAAAAGAACCAAAGGGAGTGAGCCAATAAAACCGTGTAGATGTATTCCAATAAAGCACTGTAAGTGTTCCCTTACTTGGAAAAATTGGCGTGCAAAAAAATGAATGCGTGCGTCGTTTAGGAGCTATCGCTCGATATCGATAAAAATTAAAGGCATGCACCAAATTCTTTGTGACTTAACATATCTGTTTTCAAATCGGTGTGACCTTTATAGAATCCGCGGACTGTATGAGCTACCTCAAATTAGTTTGATATAATGTCTTCATCTCTGGAGGAGGACGCGGATAGTTTCTGTCGAATTATGGTAATTCTCAGCAATTACCATATTCTCCGTTTCTATTGTCTCAGTTAAAGTGCGTTCGATTATGGACACCAATTTGATTATTTTACTATCAGTTGTTCTGATCGTCGCGACAATATTTGATCTGGCTGTACACAAAATTCCGAATCTGATCACCTATCCCACCATGGCGTCTGCTCTAATCTATTATTTCGTAGTGATGGGATTGGAAGGTGTACTCTTTAGCTTCAAAGGTCTGGCTTTAGGAATAATTCTTTTTATCGTTCCTTATCTAATGGGTGTAATGGGAGCTGGTGATGCCAAATTGATGGGGGCGGTAGGCTCGATTCTGGGTGCTGAAGGTGTATTCATGTCGTCCATTTGTACAGCCATAGTCGGAGGTTTTTATGCGGTGATCCTGCTGCTAATGCACCCCCGATATCTCAAAGAATTCCTCCAAAGGCATTTCGTCTCCCTTAAGACATTTGTTTTCACCGGGCGATATATCACGATACCGGCAGCGGAACCTGATCGCCAACCTAAGCTATATTACGCCACCGCCATCGCTCTGGGAACATTTGTGTATATTCTCTTGGATTACGTAGGGATCACCCCTGTTGTGGAATAGAGTAGGCATCTTTCCAAATCAGACAGTTTTTCGGACTGCAATAGCGGTCTCCATCAACAGGCAACAGCATCAAAAATGTATTTTCAAAGCTTCTTGCATATCGCGCATTATGAGGATTAAAATATAGAGTGGACGCATAAACGTAAAAATTCTCATTATATCAGCATGATAAGATAAAATACTACTTGACTTTTTTTGATATAAGTACTACTAAAATC
>JGI24672J20091_10000638_pt1 | contig 9204 bp, 3 predicted proteins | sample OlaalgELextract2_FD_20091 | JGI IMG/M metagenome (IMG submission 20091) | reverse complement strand
ATATTTAACACCAGGGGTGGTACTTTTAAGCTGGCTCTATAGGTCCCCTGTATTGTCTCGAGATCAATGTGGATTAACTGGGAAGCAATTGTGTCTTCTATCTACGTGTTATTCATTGTTCACTGAGCAGACTATGGCAAAGCGTATCTTTCCATAGATGCTGATGTGTGTTGTTGTGTAGAACGAGAAACTATTNCTGTGTTTGAGTTTGCTTACTAAATTAAACTATCGTCTGTCATTATTCAAATACTATCAAAGCAAAACAATAAAACAACATCAAATTAATACATGAACGAGCCAATGCACAAAGATCAGGCCACAACTTCGTCGCACAGTCACAGTGAGGATGAAGGTTGTGAAGGAGGCAGGAGCGACCCCTCCGGCCTGCAGACGGCCCTGCAGAAATTATATGTTGCGGAATCTGATGGACGTGACCAAACAGACGAGCTGTTTGTATCAGAAACGTCTCGACCAGTGAGTACTCGAACCAGAAGCAAGGTGAACAGTGATGAATGTGATCGGGGAGCTAGCGGGCACCGCGATCAACATGAAGACGATATCACCGAAGCTGAGGATGGCAACGATTCGTCAGAAGACATCGCTGCACAGCGAGCTGCGAGCGGACGTCGCGCGACACTTGGCGCCCAACGTGGGGCACGTCTGACTTGTGTAGGTTTGTATCCAACATCTGAGGCTGGACAACATCTTGTAGATGCAAGTGAATACTATTCTGAAGATGATGGTACAATCTCTGATGTTGAAGATAGTTGTATCGAAGAATTTGATGATCGTTCTGTGACAGCGGATGAAGAAGCAAATATGAAGTGGCAGTATTGTGATTCAGAAGTAGCAGTAAAGCAGAAGCCGTGGACAAAAATGTCTCGCACAGTCAAGAGGCGTCCACTGCAGCCTGGTGAGGGAGGTATGCGAGTACAGAAGTCTGTGCATGGTGGTGGCAACAAAGTGTCGAAGTCTATCGGTTTACAAACACAACAGACTCACAGTATGGTGAGGGACCATTCTTCACAGCCGATGCCGTCGAAAAAGGGGCATGCTGCTGATGAAGGAGTTTCAGTGGATTGTCGTCAACATGTGACACATTCAGAAGCTAGGGTGAAACCAGCTTATAGACCATTAAAGGTCATGCAGTCTAACGAGTGTGAGAACCAGTCTTCAGCCGCTGCCAAGAAAAATGCAAAATCTGTATCGTCAGCGGTGATCACTTCAAAGAAGGCTGACCGTCATATCAGCCAGACACATCGTTCGAGGCGTGGCAAGTATCTTGCTCATTTCTCTGATTCAGAAACAGGAGTGGATAAGATTCCAATTTTAAGATACCAACCGGGTCGTTGTCACGAAAATGAGTGGCGCTACGCCAATGATCAAGCTGTGCCGTATCGCAGACGAGTGAAGCAGAAGAAGCGCGTTTCGTCGAAAGAGAATTGTAATACATCAGATGAGAGGCTGAAGTATTCGGGGTATAAACATGACTCTCAGTATAACAATGATACTGATCTCGATGAGGAGATATGGTACAACAAACATGATCGTAGAAGGAGATGCCACCCTTCTTCGTCGGTCGAGTCGAAACGCCAACACATCAGTCATCGCAGTTTTGCAGGTCGTTTGAAACCAGAGAAGTTTGATGGCACTACTTGCTTCGAAACCTTTTTGGTTCAATTCGATAATTGTGCTCAGTTCAATCGCTGGAATGATATGGAGAAGCTTCATTACTTGCGCTGGTCGTTGACCGGATCTGCAGCACGGATGTTATGGGGAACTGAAGAGATGACATTTCGACAGCTTGTTGCCAGGCTTCGTTCACGCTTCGGGAGTCTAGACATGGAAGAGAAGTATCAGGCAGAGTTACAGTGTCGCAGGCGTAAACCTAGTGAGACTCTTAGAGAGTTGGCACAAGACATTAGACGTCTGATGATGTTGGCATATCCAGGTGACAGATCGGACATGGCGGAGCGACTAGCCAAAGAGCATTTTATCTGTGCACTTGATGAGCCAGAACTTGAGTTGAAGGTCAGAGAGAAAGAGCCTCAGACCTTGGATGCAGCTCTCAAATCGGCTCAACGTCTCGAAGTGTTCAGGAATGCAGTGAGACAGAGACGTCAACGCCTATCAAGACAAGTCACCGAATCACCAACGTCAAGGTCCGATTCTCTTGAAGAAAGAGTGGCGAAAATTGAGCGAGGCTTACAGAATCCTCGACAGCAAGTCGACGATAATCAGTCAAATAGACGGCAGAAGAAGAACAAAATAAACGAGAATAAAAGAACTTGTGCTACAACGGTGAATAATGATGATGTGTGGAAGAATGAGTTATCAAAGAAGGTACATGAACTCGAACTCGCTCAGCAAGTTGCAGAGGCTAACACGAAGAAAGTCGCAGCTGAGAATGATGCCCTCAACAAGGAAGTCGAACGTCTTCGTCATCTAGAACAACTTCGGTCTGTTCCAGCTCCGACTATTAGACCTCTCCTTCAACAAGGTTCAGACAGTCAACCAAGGGTTACGGGAAGCTGCTATAACTGTGGACGACCTGGACACTTCGCTAGATTCTGCCCTCAACCTCGTGTGCCTCCTGTGCTGAACAGTGCCGGAGTTCACTGCCTTAGTGACAACAACTCAGACTGGCAGAGAACTTATGGAACTGCAGAACCTTCACATCTCTACCATGACTCATATTTACGAATGTCAGTCGGCTATCATGTGTATGATTGTCTCTTGGACACTGGCTCAGAAGTCTGCCTGTTCCCTGCGAGCATTGTTGATCCTGCAAGGATAAGGAAGACAAAGAGGACGTTGAAGGCAGCCAATGGGACGGTGATACCCATTCTGGGAGAGGTAGACCTGCCCGTCAACATCGGACATTACTCTACTCGAGCAACTGGATTGGTGTCACAACACGTGTCAGAGCCCATGCTTGGCATCGACTTTTTGACGGAAAACAAGGTCGTGTGGGATTTCGACAAGTCCCTGATATGGATTGCTAACAAGTCGTATTTGTTGCATCCCCGGTCTGACAAGAGTTCCTGGTGCAGACGAGTTGTACTGCAAGAGAATATTGTCATTCCTGCCAGGTCAGAAGTAGTTTTGCCAACCAAGATGCAGTTCAGAAGATTGCCGAATGAACTCAATGATGATGACTGGAGTACTGAGTTGTCACATGTGAAGGACGGTTTACATGTGTCTCGTACGTTGATTCCTCGAAATTCATGGACGGATATACCTGTACGGATTATGAACGTCAAGAGAGAACCTATGTCATTAAAGACGGACACAGTGATATCTCATCTGCAGCAAGTGGAAGTTGTGAAGGGAGGGACTCAGTGCGACTCAGATTCGACCAAGGTCAAGCAAGATGACAATGAAGAGAATGTAGTTCCAGTTTATCTGCAGAAATTGATTGATGGTGTGGATGGTTCCATACCGGAAAGCACTTGTTTGGCGCTTGAAGCCATACTATTGAAACACGCCGATGTTTTCAGTCAAGACGAAAACGATCTTGGAAAAACCAACATCATAATGCATTACGTCGACACGGGTGAAGCAAGACCAGTCAGACAATCATTGAGACGCTATCCTGCTACACATGTCGAAGCAATATCTCAGCATGTGGACAAAATGCTCAAACAGGGTATAATTGAGCCAGCCTCAAGTCCTTGGGCTTCTAATGTGGTGTTGGTGAAGAAGAAGGACGGATCTCTGAGATGCTGTATCGACTATCGTCAACTAAACTCGGTCACCAAGAAAGATGTCTACCCCCTACCGAGAATTGATGATTGCCTTGACGCAATGTCCTCTGCTTCCCTGTTCAGCACATTTGATTTGAGAAGTTCGTATCACCAGGTAGAGGTGGCGCCTCAAGATCGTGACAAAACAACTTTCATTTGTCCTCGTGGTATGTATAGATATCGTACAATGCCTTTCGGTCTTTGTAATGCGGGAGCGACGTTCCAGCGGCTGATGGATGTAGTCATGTCGGGACTACATCTTGATGTGTGTCTGGTATACCTCGATGATATCGTGGTGTTCTCAAAGACAACTGAAGAACACCTAGAAAGGCTAGTCCGAATTCTTGGAAGACTGCAATCTGCTGGACTCAAGCTCAAACCGGAGAAATGTTGTTTGATGCAGAGATCGGTGTCATTTCTTGGACATGTAGTATCTGATCAGGGCATAGCAACCGATCCTGAAAAGACTAAGATGGTGACAGAGTGGCCGGTGCCCAACTCAGTCAAAGAGGTGAGGTCGTTTTTGGGGTTGACTGGATATTATCGCCGGTTTGTAAAGGACTATGCATCCATTGCAGCACCACTTCATTTCTTGACCAAGAAGGATCAACCTTTTGTGTGGACCGAAGAAACTCAAGAAGCGTTTGAAACGCTCAAAGACGCATTAACATCGCCTCCTATATTGGCTATGCCAAATGACACTGGTGAATTTGTTTTGGATACGGATGCTTGTGATCGAACAATTGGTGCAGTGCTATCTCAGGTGCAAGACGGAATAGAGAAAGTAATCGCTTATGCCGGTCGTTCACTCGACAAACGAGAAGTGAACTACTGCATCACCCGGAAAGAACTTTTGGCCATAGTCTATTCGCTCAGGTATTTCAAACAGTACCTGATGGGAAGACGTTTCAAGATTCGAACGGATCATGCGCCACTCACTTGGCTTCGTCGTACTCCAGATCCAGTTGGTCAGCAAGCAAGATGGCTTGAGATCATGGAGGAGTATGATTTTGTGGTCGAGCATCGACCTGGAGTCAAACATGGAAATGCTGACGCAATATCCCGGCGTCCATGTCGTGTGAAGTCATGTGCCTGTCGGGGAGATAAAACGGAAGAAGATCATGTGGTAATGTCGGTGTCCGCTATGAATGGATTTGCTACAGCAACCAATGACGCTGATTTCCCAAATAATGTGGACAATGAGTATTGGTCCATTGAGGGTCTTCGTGCTGCACAAGAAAGTGACCCAGACGTGTCTTGTATTCTTGACTTGATGAACGATTCTATGGAAAAGCCACCGTGGGATTCCGTAGCATGCCGATCTCACGATGTTCGTGTGTTATGGGGCATGTGGCCGAGATTGAGAATCTGGAATGGTATATTACAGAGGCGGTTCGAGTCTCCCAACGGTTTGTCAGTGACCTGGCAGGTGGTTCTGCCCGTAAAGCTAAGGAAGGAGTTCTTGTCCGTTATTCATGGAGGGATGACCGGAGGACACCTGGCACGCAGACGGACTGCTGCCTCCATTCAATCAAGGGTTTATTGGCCGACTTNGTCATCTGATCTTGATGCATTCCTGAGAGAGTGCGAACCCTGTGCACGATATCACAGGGGATGTGCACCAAAGAAGGCTANCCTCTGTACACCTTTGGTTGGAGAACCTTGGTTACGTGTCAGTGTAGACATCACTGGACCGCATCCACGCTCGTCAAGGTCCAACCAGTACATCTTGACCTTGGTGGACCATTTCTCCAAGTGGGGGGAAGCCATCCCATTGAGAAATCATACAGCTCCAACTGTCGCACGAGCACTCATGGTGCATGTATTCTCGAAGTTCGGAGCTCCACAGCAGTTGTTAACTGACAGAGGTTCTGAGTTTGAATCAGAGTTATTCCAAGAATTAATGCGATGGATGGAAATTGACAAACTGAGAACGACCGCGTATCATCCTTCGTGCAACGGAGTTGTTGAACGATTCCACAGAACACTTAATTCAATGTTGGGCAAAGTAGTTTCAGAGTCACAACGCGATTGGGACGAGCGTTTGCCACTCGTACTGGCTGCCTACCGAGCTACACCTCACGAGTCGACAGGCTTGACTCCCAACAGGTTGTTCCTCGGACACGAAGTGAGAATGCCTATCGATCTGGTTATGGGTTTGCCACCAGAAGAGTTTGTCAAAGGCATGTCTCCACATGAGTATTTGAGCAAACTTCAACATGATGCGGCTGAAGCGTACCAGCTCGCACGTCGAAAGCTACGTGCCAGTGCTGAAAGAAGGAAGAAGAGTTACGATGTGAAAGTGAAGACGGAGCAATTTAAGACAGGAGACTGGGTCTACTACCATTACCCTCGGCGTTACCAGTCAAGGTCTGCCAAGTGGCAGAAATCGTATATTGGACCGTTCCTGATTGTACGGGTAATTGAACCCGTCAATTGCGTACTTCAAAAGTCTGCGAAGTCCAAACCTTTCGTTGTTCATGTCGACAAACTGAAAATATGTTATGGTCCGACACCAACGGTCTGGGTGTCTGCACCTAATCAGTGAATCAGGTTGGGAAGTGTGTTGTAGTACGATACCTACGGGATCGTTGTCTAAAGAAGAAGAGTTACACTGGATGGAAGGGACGGGAGAAACAAGATGTTGTGGTCTGTTCTTTGACTATTGCGACCAGCAATATATAGATCTCCACTTCCCAATTCTGTCTCTCGCACGTCATCGAGTAGTACACTAGAACTTCTCTATGGTAACTTTGCGATTTGACAAGTGATAACGTTTAGGTTATTGTTTTTTTTAACAGAATTCGAGGATGCCGTACAAAGATCGAGTGTGTCAACTTTGTTTGGAGTTCGTCAAAGGATGTAGCTACAGAAACCACATGTTGCGACATCACTCCGTGGAGGTGAGTGACAGTGAAGGCTCGGAATTTTCCAGTCACCAAACCAACGACGCAGTTAAGAAGAAGTCCCGCAAGGCTTGTCGTCCTGTGTCCACATCATCTCCGATATCTCCTGACTACGTACGAGATGCCGTTCTGTGTATGATACGACGCGTTGACTCTGTCAATTTGCCGTCACTCACTGCGTATTTAGCTGCTCACTTTTCCGACTTGCCTGAAGTTTGTCGGATGCCAGTAATAGTGGCAGCATTTACGGCTGCCCAGAAGGCAGCAGCGACGTATGGAGATACAACCTTGAATGTGGACGACGATCGGGCACTTATGGCCAAGAGATCGCTTGCAAGATGGGCTCACGGCCTTAGTGCCGTCGAACCGAGACGAGCAAGAGATGCTGATGATTCCGGACGTCAGTCGCGTGATTCTTCCGTCCACTCGTCGGCTGAAGCATACTCGCCATCGACGAATTATTTAATCAGCCGTGAGCTACCAGTGCCTCTAATTTCTTCCTACGCGCAGCGCCAGATGCAACAGGAGTTTCAAGAGGAGGAGCATTCTTCAACGGCTACTGTTCAGTCAGTAGAAAAACAAGTTGATCGCTCAGCCAGTAGTACCGCAACAGCTGAACAAGTCCGTCACCCAGCGACCGAGGATGAAGCTGTAGGTACCACAACAGCAANACAAGCCTTGATTTCAGTGGCGTTGGAAGCAATGGATTCACACACTGCGTCCGTTTTGTCTATGCCGCTCNTTGACTTGAGTGACGAAGTCCAAGTTCAAGCCGATGCTGAGACGTCCAGTAATCCGATGGCGGGGCTGGAGGATGCGCCGCTCAACGGTCAAGCCCGAAATGAGCCCTTGGCGACAGAGTCGGCGTTGGTAGCCGATAAGCTTGTAGCTTCCTCTTCAAGTTTCGAAAATGTGTCTACGGCCAGATCTGCGATGTCAACTCCACTTGCGGACGAAAGGTCTGGACTGTACATGCCGGAGTCTTTTCTTGACTCGTTGAATGTCCTGAATGTCGACGGTGCGACGTACGAGGGGTTATCACGTCCTTTTTCGGTGTGTATCACGCCCATCCGGACACCAGAGTACATCAGTCAAGTCGCTGACAAAGAAGTCCTTGAGCCGGAGATTGACCTTTACATTTCTCCACAACCCTCGATTGAAGGCATGCTTTCCCATGAGATCCACCGTCAAGATGAGTGTGCGGGCGGAGAATCATCCAAACACAAAGGATTGAAAAAAGGAAAGAAGTCATCCGTCATTCCGACTGCTCATTCTAGCGATGATGTCGAGGGAGGTACAGCTGCAGTTTCAGATAATCAGACAAAGTCTACGGAGATACTCACGGCGGAGCAGAAGGAGAACTTGAAACGTTCTAGCGATCGTGAGGAGTCAGTTGTTCAACAGCACAAGCGTTCAAGGGAGTCTCCTAAGTCTACTGTTCATGTTGTCAATAAGAAGTCTTCTCCGGTTATGCCTCCAGCTAAGTCCCATTTCAGGATTCCCTTGAAGCCAAAACATGATAACAAAATAACTGATGTTCGTCAACATGACCGCCCGGGATGGGAGTCGGAGAAACGCCGTGACAAGCCTGTTAGTCACTGGAGAACTGACCGCGATAGTAAACGCCCATCAGCTTCGGACCAGCGACGCATTCCATGGCAGGGACGATCACGTCAATTACCCGGTTTCCAGCGAAAGCAACTGACGACGGAACAGCTCCGTTGGTTAGAGCGGATGCCATCAGAGTGGCGCCGTTGAGCTGTTCATCACGGAACATTTTTTTGAATTTGTGATCGATTCAACGTTCTGCACTTTTTCATTGAACTTAGTCGTTGAACTCTGAATATAAACTGTAGTCTTAGTTCTCTGGTAAAAGTAGTAGATCTAGTTTTTAAGTTATGGCTCTCACTGTAGGCAATGGAGCTAGATGTGTTGAGAAACTGAGATAGTCATAATCTCTGATGAATTTGTGTAGTATGATTGTAAGTCAACGGGTCGTGACTTAGTTGGGAGGGGGGATCGTGTGACGGAGTCACAAGTTCATCTTCACACACTGTAATGTTAAGTGATTCGTTTAATTGAAGTTTTTGAAAGTTTAATGTACTTACTTGTTGTGATGATGCACGATAGCACGCGTCATTGATGACGTAATTTGTTAGAATTTTATTATGTTGATTTAATAATTCTATGTTGAGTTAAGCAAAGAATTGATAACTTCCCGCTGATTCGTCTGCCTAGTCAGGTATTGTAGTTTATTAACATTTCTAGTTAAAGTCGATTTATTTGACGGTCGATTATAAGCAGGTGTGCATGCGTACCTTTATGCATTTACTCATTACGTTTGCGTGTGCATAAATGCGCACCAGAGAAGAAGCGATATAGTTGAGTAGAAATTAGTCACCTTCCGCCGTACAGTCGGCCGAAATGTACTACATAGTTTTTAGTTGTTTGCAAGTTAACTGATTTATTGACATTAGTTCAGCTCGTGTACATACGCATTTGTGTACGCATGCACAAATCATTGTCGTAAAAGAACGTTAAACAGTGTAGTA
>JGI24672J20091_10000636_pt1 | contig 9229 bp, 8 predicted proteins | sample OlaalgELextract2_FD_20091 | JGI IMG/M metagenome (IMG submission 20091) | reverse complement strand
GTGATTTTAGTAGTACTTATATCAAAAAAAGTCAAGTAGTATTTTATCTTATCATGCTGATATAATGAGAATTTTTACGTTTATGCGTCCACTCTATTGTTTGAATCTGTGTAATCTGCGTAATCTGTGGATTAAATGCTTGTTTGGTAGCGGCTTTGCTGCGCTGGGTTTATCCGTGTCCTTAAACAATATGTTATCTATCCCGGCGCTTTCGCAAATATTCCGAAAAATAGGCCAAGCCCACCAGGATAATGGCCAGCCCTGCAATATACGGGATATGAATAATACCTGTGAACATTTTCGTAATGATGACCGCGACAAACAGGCCGATGATGGCCCTGATAAAAAACATCTGAAATTGATTCAACTTATAATCCTCGGCAAGCCTGATCGTTGATATTTTTGATTTCAATCGAGGCGCTTCAAAAATTTCTTTTTAGTGGTTTACAAAAAAATGATAAAGCTTCTTTCGGCTAATGCAAATCCCAAAATGTCAAGCAATCCGAAATGATTATATTAGTTGAATAAAAGCGTCAACATTTAGTTTTTTTCCGCTTGAAATAAAATATTCAATCTGTTAAATAGCATAATTCGGTTGGATAAACGGATACGGACAGAGCAATATTGTTTTTTAAATCCGCAATCCGAATTCCAAAATCCGCAATCAATTACGGTGGGTGTAGCTCAGGTGGTAGAGCACCGGGTTGTGGCCTCGGTTGTCGTGGGTTCAAGTCCCATCACTCACCCCATTTATAATGAAAACCGGGCAGAGGTAATCTGCCCGGTTATTCGTTCCTGGCTAAATCACGGAAATTTAGCCAAAACAAAATTTTAATGGTTTGAAACAGCTGCCTAACGAGTTTCTCTTATTTCTGTTTATTTTTTTCTGATTTCTGTCTTCTGAAATCTGTTATCTGGTATTTGACATCTGTTTTCTGACTTCTGACCTCTTCAAACATGCGCCCGTAGCTCAGCTGGATAGAGCGCCGGACTTCGAATCCGTAGGCCGCAGGTTCGAATCCTGCCGGGCGTACCATAAAACGAAAAACGGGGAGAATTGCAAAGTCGTTCGATCCCCGTTTTTTTATTCCTGAAGGATTCAGACCAAAGAGCAGGTTGAGCGCCAGGGAAATCCGCCGTAGAAGGATTCGAACCTGTTCTGAGCGTGTCGAAGGATTTATTCTGAGCTTGTCGATGTATCTTGCTCCCGCAAAGCGGGAATACACATCCATTTTAAGCATATTTCGGTGTGCATCCCCGCCAGTTAGCGGGATTTCGCATCAAATCTTATAAAATTAAGGAACTCAACGGCGTACTATATTAAATCAAGCAGGTGTAACTTTAGAGAAGTTACAACCTGTTTTTTATTGATCATTTTCCCTCCTCAATATCCCAAATTTCTATTTTCCCATTTGTATTGATCTTTTTAACTATTTTGGTTAGTATAAGCCCATTATTTCAGTAGTATCTCATGAGGCTGCTGGTTGTGATTTCTCAAACCGAAGGCGCAGAAAAACTGTTCGAATTCCTGAAAGCAAAGTCGCAATAAACGGAATGAGTAGAACCATAAAGGAGGAAAAAATGGGGAGGATAGTCGCATCAATAAAAATCGAGAACCTTACTGACAAAGATGCGAAGATTCGTTGCGATGCTTTGGTTGATACTGGTGCGTCTTATATGGTCTTACCCGATGCCTGGCGAGAGCGGCTGGGTGAATTAGATGAAATTACCTCTGTTCCACTCGAGACTGCGACCCAAGAAACTGTCGAGGGCAAGATATGTGGACCCGTCAGAATCCAAATCGAGGGATTTAGGCCAATTTACAATGAAGTTCTGTTTATTGAAATGAAGCCTGAGAATGGAGAATATGAACCCTTGATCGGTTACGTGATCTTAGAGCAGTCTCAGGCAGCCGTGGATATGCTGGGACACCGCTTAATTCCCGTGAAACGAATGGATTTAAAGTAGCCGGTTGATTAAAGTATTCATGATTTTTCAGCCGACACCATTCGAGAAAGAGAAGTTCCTTGACCGAGTTAATATTGAAGGAAAAAAACAGGTTGATAAAAGGATGGGATGAGGAGCGTGTCCAGCGTGTTCTCGATCATTACGAAAACCAGACAGAGGATGAAGCGGTCGCAGAAGATGAGGCTGCTTGGGAAGATACGTCTCATACTTTCATTGAAGTTCCGAATGAATTGGTCCCAGCTGTACGAGAATTGATTGCTAATAAGATTGCCTGATCGTTTTTAGATTACTTCAGACAATCGCTTCAACGAATACATCCCCTCCAAGCCCTTGATCGGTTTGGGCTTCTTTTCATGCTTTGAATAAAACAGATGTTTAAACCGCTTGTAATTATCCGCCACAAACTCTTTTGATCCGATAATGCCCGAATCCGTAAAATAGCGCGTGCGGTACCTGAAGCGATCAATCCTTGTGATTTTAGAGTACTATTTACCCCTTAATTCCCTTAATTCCTCATGCGCCGGTTATTAACCGGTCAGGCGTTCAGCTATAATCGCCGCCATTGCCGATATGGCCACCTGTCTCTCTCCGAGCCGGAGGCCGGATCGTTTCAATTCCATGTCAACAAACCAATGTTGACAAATAAGCCCGCTACCGTTATTAGGATAGCTATTGGTGCCTTTTAATTGACGCTCAATATTTTGGGCTGTAGCCGAAGCCAATACACAATTGACTGTTTTCGATTCATCCGTTTTGAAAAAGCAAATTCCTATCTATTCTATCACGCTCTGGCGGAGGATTTCCTCATTTTACATCCCACAGGCACCAGACAGGACAAAGCGGCCGTGGTCGCTGATGTCTGGCAGGCCCATGGGGTGAGAGCCGCATCGTTCAGGATTGACATTCGCCATTACACCTGTCGATTTGTCTTTGCCTCCTGGTGTCTGCTGACATACGAAGAGTGGCAATATGACTGCGAGACGACAGCTCGGGTGAGTAGAGCCCTGTTTCGCCGGTCGTCGTCTCACCCGGGCGTTGAATGGGTACATCTGCATGAAACGTGGCTCCCGCGGGCGGAAGTCGCGCCGGCAGAGGTGGAGAAGCGGTAATGGATTTCTATAAGGTCGTCGATCAGGTTGTGAAGCTCCTCCAACAACGAGGCAGACTGACCTACCGAGCACTCAGGCTCCAATTCAAACTGGACGACGAGACGCTTGAAGCTCTGAAGGAAGAACTCATCTATTCCCAACCACAGGTTGTTGATGATGCGGGTAAGGGACTCATTTGGACCGGTGACCCAGCAGCGCCCGAGCTAGACGCACAACGAGGGACAGATGCAGAGGGCCGATTCCACGCGTTGCTAATCACGGTGATGACCATGCTCCAACGGGAGAGTCGGGTCACATATCGCACACTCAAGCATATCCTTGGCCTCGACGATGCTTTGCTGGAGGAGATACGGAAAGAGCTGACCTTCAAACAGCTAGCCCGTGATGAGCAGGGCGAAGGCTTGGTCTGGACGGGCGAGGCCCAACCCCCTGTGCAACCGGCAGTGGCCATTCCAGACCAGCCTGTCGCCGCAGACACCACGGAAGTATCGACTCCTGCTGCACCCACTCTGTCGCCACCCGTCACCTTGACACTTACGCCATCTAATGGGCCAACAGTACCCGCAGAAGCTATCTCCACAGACGCCCCGCGGGACGACTCTACCGCCCCAACTGAGCCAACTCGCAGTGCCCCTGAAGCCGAACGCCGCCAACTGACCGTCATGTTCTGTGATCTGGCCGACTCGACCAAACTATCCCAGCAGCTCGACCCTGAAGATCTGCGAGAGGTGGTCCGCGCCTATCAGGCCACCGCCGCCGACGTCATCCACCAGTACGAAGGACACATCGCCCAGTACCTTGGCGACGGCCTGCTGATCTACTTTGGCTGGCCCAAGGCGCACGAAGACGACGCGCAGCGTTCCCTCCACGCGGGTCTGGGTATTGTTGAGGCTATCACCGCAACCCTCAATCCGCGCTTAGAGCAAGAGAAAGGGGTGCAGCTCACCGTGCGCCTTGGCATCCATACGGGGCCAGTGGTGGTTGGAGAAATGGGTGGTGGCGGGCGGCATGAGAATCTGGCCACCGGGGAAACGGTCAACATTGCGGCACGCTTGGAAGGATTGGCAGCGCCCAATACGGTAGTGGTCAGTCACGTGACGGCACGGCTGGTGCGGGATGCGTTTACCCTGGAGGGCCTGGGCCCCCATGCACTCAAAGGGGTGGCCGAGCCCGTGCAGGTCTTCCGCGCAGAAAGCCTGCGGAAGGTGAACCACGACGCCGAGGACACCGCCACCGGCGGCTTCGCAGCCCTGGTCGGACGTGACGAGGAAATCGGACTATTACTGCGGCGCTGGGAGCAGAGCAAAGAAGGCCTGGGGCAAGTTGTGTTGCTCAGCGGTGAGGCCGGCCTTGGCAAGTCGTCTCTGGTCGATGGTCTGCGGGACCACGTGCGTCATGAAGGGCTGACGTGCATCACGTTTCGCTGCTCGCCATATCACACGAACAGTCCACTCTATCCCATCATTGAGCATGTCCAGCGCGCGCTGGGCTGGCAGCCCGAAGACACCGCCGAGACCCGTCTGGCTAAATTGGAACAAATGCTGGAGCCAACCAGCCTGCCTCTCGCAGAGACGGTACCGCTGATCGCGGCGTTGCTGTCGCTATCCTTCCCCGAAGAGCGTTATCCATCCTTGACGCTGACACCTCAGAAACTACGACAACAGACCCAAGACGTGCTGGTGGCCTGGACGCTGGAGGAAGCCGAGCTTCAGCCGGTGCTGGCCGTATGGGAAGACTTTCATTGGGCCGACCCGTCGACCCTGGAGGCTCTGGAGTTGTTTGTGGATCAGGCCCCCACGGCCACGATGATGCATGTGTTAACATTCAGGCCCGAGTTTGAGCCGCCGTGGCCGATGCGTTCACATCTGACGCCGATCACTCTCAACCGTCTGGAGCGCCCGCAGGTGGAGGCGCTGGTAACGCGTCTGGCAGGCGCTAAGACGCTGCCGATGGAAGTGGTTGAGCACATCGTGGTCAAGACCGATGGGGTGCCGCTGTATGTCGAAGAGCTGACCAAAATGCTTTTGGAATCGGAGTTGCTCCGGGAGGAAGCCGAGCAGTATGTGCTGACCGGGCCGCTGTTAACGATCGCGATCCCTGATACCCTGCAGGATTCGCTCATGGCCCGTTTGGATCAGATGAATACCGCCAAGGAAGTGGCGCAGCTCGCGTCCGTGCTGGGACGGGAGTTTGCCTATGAGATGCTCCAGGTGATCTCCCCGCAGGACGAGGAGACGTTGCAATCCGGGCTGGCGCAGCTGGCGGCGGCGGAACTGCTGTATCAGCGGGGCCGACCGCCGCGGGCGAAATACATTTTCAAGCACGCCTTGATCCAGGATGCAGCCTATGCGTCGTTGCTACTAAGCACGCGGAAGCGGGTGCACCAGCAGGTTGCGCAGGAGTTAGAGGCACGCTTTCCCGAGACGGTGGCAGTGCAGCCCGAGCTGGTGGCGCATCACTACACCGAGGGTGGGGATGCGCAGTCCGCGATCGTTTACTGGCAGCAGGCGGGACAGCAGGCGCATCAACGCTCGGCCAACCCGGAAGCGATTGCTCACCTAACGACGGGTCTGGAGCTGATCCAGACCTTACCGGAGACACCTGAGCGTCTCCATCAGGAACTGGACTTCCAGGTCGCACTTGGGCCTGTCTTGATGGGGATGAAAGGGTATAGCGTCCCGGAAGTGGCATGCGCATACGATCGGGCCCGGGAGCTGTGTCAGCGGCTGGGAGAGACGCCGCAGCTCTTCCCAGTGCTGCGAGGACTGCTTTTGTATTATCATCTGCGCGGGCAATCGAATGTGTCGCACCAGCTAGCCGAACAGCTTCTCCACCTGTCGCAATCCCAACAAGACGCAGCGCTCCTGATACTCGCGCATTATATGATGGGCAATGTCTTGTTCCATCGGGGCGAGTTCGCCGCTGCCCGGAGCCACCTCACTCAGACCATCACGATTTACACGCCTCATCAGCATCGGGATCTCGCGCTGCGCTACGGCATTGACATTGGTGTGGCCGCTCGTAGCTATACGGCTTGGGAGCTGTGGGCGCTGGGCTATCCAGACCAAGCCCTGCGGAATGCCCAAGAGGCCATCATGCTGGCGCAGGAAGGGTCGCACCCCTATAGCCTGGCTTTTACTCTGGTTTGGGCAGCCGTTTTGCACCAGCTCCAGCGAGAGTTGCAGGCAGCTCAGATGCGGTCCGAGGAAGCGATAGCCCTTTCAAGCGAGCAGGGATTTCCGCTCATGTTAGCCTGGGGCACTGTAATACAGGGCTGGACCTTGGCGGTCCAGGGCCAGGGAGAGGATGGCGTAAGGCAGATACGCGATGGTCTCACCGCCTCCTTGGCCACGGGGGCCGAACTATTCCAGCCGTATATCATAGGTCTTCTGGCAGAGGCTTACGGAGTAACTGGCCAGGTCGAAGAGGGCTTGCTTATACTCGCCGAAGCCGTGGAGGTTATAGAGACAACCGAGGAACGCTGGCTCGAGGCCGAGCTTTATCGTCTCAAGGGCGAGTTGCTGCTCTCCCAGTCTCCAGACAACCAAACAGAAGCCGAAACCTGCTTCTATAAAGCCCTCGATATCGCCCGAAACCAGCAAGCCAAATCCTGGGAACTCCGTGCCGCCACGAGTCTGGCTCACCTGCGGCAGCAGCAGGGCAAGCGCCAGGACGCCTACGACCTGCTCGCCCCGGTGTATGGCTGGTTCACCGAGGGCTTTGACACGGCGGACCTGAAGGATGCGAAGGCGATACTCGATATGCTGGCGTGACCTGAAGGAAAGCGCACCCATGCTCCATGCCTACCGGCTGGTCTAACCCTTGAGTCAGTATGCGCCACGCCAACTCTCGGAATACGAGCAACCCTATATCGGCAACCTGATCCTGGGTGGTGTTCTAAAAGGGGAATTTAACTTCCCTAAGATTCCCAGCATAAATAAGGCTTACTTATTAATTTAACGTCTCGGAATTTATATAATATATTGAAATTATGTAGCTTTTAACGACACTGGTTTTATGCCGCCGACATGGAATGCTGGAATGTTGGAATCATGGCCCCAGTGAAACGGACAAAAAGGTTTCACGGGGTAAAAATAATGGTTAAAAACGCATAACTTCAGTGTTTGGATCAAGGTTATTGGGATCAATTTTTACTTTTTTGCCATGAATGTTTATATAAGTACCGGGGATAACCACCCCTTCGTGGCAATCATGGCATTGCCAGACAAATGGTTGTCCCTTTTTGATGTCGAAAAATTCTTCAAAGCGCAAGATACGGTATCGTGGGATACGCCATGTTTTATTACAAAAGCTACATTGGCAACAGATTCGTTTAAAAGGGTTGAACATGATGCCTATCCTGGTCGTAATAAAGCAGCGGCAATAGTAGCGTCTTTGCCGGCTTTTTCAAACAGATGTTGAAGCCGGTTCCAATAACCAAAGAAACACCCTACAAATGTTAGCGGTTTGTCACAGTTTGGGCACTGTAATGGATTGATGCCGGTATAGTCGCTCTGACGTTGGGCCCATAATGGCTTTGTATTTTCACTGCCGGCATCAGATTCCGGTAGGCTCAAGGCTGCACGTGCTTGGGCTAGGTACTGCTTTTTCCATCGATTAGAAAATAAGCCGGCATAGCGAATCATAGGAAAGTGCTTAGTAGGAATGTGGCGAATAAGACGACCAATAAAGGTGTAAACCTTCAATGTCATGTAACTGGTCTTTGCACCATGGGCATAGTCTTTATAGCTAAAGCGAACGATTTTGCCATCATAGTAAACGATTCGATACTCGGCCATGACTGCTCTTTTTGTATAGCGACCAATGTATTGAATACTGAAACGCGGATCGACAAGAGAAGCTCCGATATATGCGTGCCAGGTTAACGACCAAAGCTTGTTAAGCATCGCCGCAAAAAAAGGATATTGCTTAAGGAAATCTTTTGATTTTGGAAAACACCATTGGCCCTGACGATGGGCCCTTTTCATGCGGGTGGTAACCTGGTACTTCCAGCGCTCTTTTAGCCCCCCGTGGTACATGAGAAATTTGGGGTCTGTCGCAATCCAGCGTTTGCCGTCGAGACTGAGGCCACCGGCTGTGACGATCAGATGAATATGAGGGTGCCATTTCATGTCGGCGCCAAAGGTATGAATGACAATGAGCATGCCCTTGATGTCCCGGGCCCATTGTTGTATTGCTTCAGTAGCTGCGTGGACTAAAAGATTGAGCCCTGCTTTGCGGTTCATTATAATGACAATACGCAATTGCCATGGGATCGCCATAATTAAATGGTGATAGGGCACATCCAAAAGAGCGTTGAGAACCTGGTTGGCCCAAACATCTGTGGCATGTTTGCCACAAGTGGGACAGCCTTCGACAAGCTCAGACGAGACAAAACGACTCTTGCAAGAATGAGGAATCAGTTCGACATGGCCGCAACCTTTACACTGATAGATATGGCAACCCAAAACGGGTGTACGGCAAGCCAAGACCTTGCGAACATTTTCAAAAACAACCGGCCTGATCCACCGTTTGTATTGAGCTACGAATTGGACCCAATGAACAGCAAGGATGGCCGTAATATGATAACGGATATGAGTTGCGGGGCGCAGCATAATCTTCACTTAGAATGAAAGTTATCATCCCACGTTTTATCGGTTTGCTTTTTTTGAAGAGATTCAATCAGTTTAAGTAACGCATTTTCAACCTTATAATGCAGCTGGTCCAAACGCTCGTAGTCATGCGCTGTTATTTGCTCGGCTTGTCTGCAACTAGTATAGCAAGAATGAAATTCGCCGCAGGAACCAAGGGCAATATTTAGATAATTCAAGTATTCTTTCAAACTGCGACGACAATAACCTTCTGAAATGTTTCGCGAGATGCTGTGTGCAGCGTCAATACTATTGCTGGCCACTTTCTTTAGTTCGAATGGAAAGTCGGTAAATATTTTGCAGGCCAAGACGTAAAGGGAAACCGCATCTTGCCAAACTTGCAGTTTTTTAAATCCTCTGTTGATGTTTTTTCGATCCATGGTTTGTTTATCCCATGAACCGTATTATTTTTCGGAACTATAACCCAAAAAAAGGCTACAGTGTGACCGGATCTGTCACACTGATCTGATAATATCTTCTTCAAAAACTAAGGAGGAGATA
>JGI24672J20091_10000627_pt1 | contig 9291 bp, 7 predicted proteins | sample OlaalgELextract2_FD_20091 | JGI IMG/M metagenome (IMG submission 20091) | reverse complement strand
GGTCTCTTCTATCCATATCTCCCCGAAGGGCAGGTACTCCACCCTCTCATAGGGCTCTCCCCTGTGGTTTGATACGACAGATACGCTCCCCAGATGGTCCGGATGATAGTAATAGGTTGCCTCTCTCCCAATTCCTTTTAACACAATAAATTATCTCCTACCTGGATAATCACTGCCTGATGCCTATACTATTCCTACCAGTTTAACTCATTTTATCCTCACCTTTCCAGTACGGGAAGAGATAAAACTCTTCATCTCAGTCTCCAAGGCTTCCACCCTGCGAAGATACTCATCATCCACCTCCACATACCAGTGGTTCTCCCTGGGGTGATACTGCCTGTAATAGCGCATCAGATTCTCCTCCCTGGCCTCCGTGTACACGGAGGTAGATGACACGGAGCGATGACCCAGTAGTTCCTGCACGTAGCGCAGGTGGGCGCCTCCCGCAAGCAGGTGGCGGGCACAGCTATGGCGAAGTGAGTGCACAGATAGGCCCTCTCTTTCCACTTTGCTCCTCCTGGCCCAGTAATGGAAGCGATCGTTTATGCCATGCCTTAAGAGTTTGGTATTATTGGAGGAGAGAAAGAGGGGCCTGCTATCTTGCGCCCCAGGGGGAAGATAGAGCTCCAGGTAGTGAGCTGAGATTTCTGTGATGGGAACCACCCGATCTTCTCCATTCTTACCGCCCCGTATCAGTAGCCGCCGGGTTTTAAGATGGAGGTCTCCTATGAGAGAGTTGGAGGCCTCGCTAGCCCGTAGAGCACTTGAATAGATCAGCTCAAAAAGTGCTCTGTCTCGAAGCCCGAGCCTCTGGTAGATATCTATTGACTCTAGAAACCTATCTGCTTCTTCAGGTGTCAAGTGTTCCTTCCGACGGCCATCATCATGCTCTCTTAGGTTAAGATTCTCCATCGGGTAGATAAGTATCTTGGAATTTCGCATGAGAAGGGTGAAGAAACGCCGCAGCACAACCAGAAGAGAAATCAAGGTTCTCATGCTATATGTCCCTCTTGCCTCTTCCAGGTAGGAGACGATATTCCCTCGACTCACCTCTCTGATATCGCGGATGCCCTCTCTCTCAAGGAAACTGAGGAAGCCCCGGAGCATGGAAATACCTGTGTCGATGGTAGATTTCCGGTAGCCCTCGGCAAGGGATGCGCGATGAAAGAAGCCAAGAGACCAGCTGGAGCCAAGCTTAGTCATCTTGAGCTTGTCTGCCCCTGGGGTGGCAGATTTCCAGCATCTTGGAGAGCTCCTGACCATCAACCTTCGTGTAGACTTCCGATGTGCCTATGTGGGCATGCCCTAGTATCTGCTGAATGTAGCGCAGGGGGCATCCGGCACGTAGGAGATGATAACCCAGAGTGTGGCGTAAATCATGGGAGCGCAGCAGGGGATAGCCTCCCGTAGCCGCCCTTCTTAAATCCTCATTGAACTTTCTTCGGATGGTGTTTAGTGAGTTAAGAAACACTCTTGTTTTATCTAGCCGCCTATCTGAGGCCATTAGCAGGGGGCGAATCTTGCGAATGTAGATTTGAAGCAACCTTGCTGCATAAGCGCCAAGGAGGCAGGTGCGAACCCTACCTCCCTTGGGTTCTCTAACTACTAGCCTCATTGACTCCAAATCCAGATCAGAAACTCTGAGGGCAGCGGCCTCGGCTATGCGAAGGCCGGAGGCGTAGAGAAACTCGGCAAGTACATGGGTGCGATATCGCCTGAGGCGTCTCTTGAAATTATCCTCTTCATCAAAACAGGAGAGATGATGGAGAAAGCTATCAAGCTTATCTTCATCCGGTAAGTTCCTCGGGAGTTTTCTCTCCTGATGGAGTTTGCGCAGCCTCTTGAAGGGATTAGCAAGGATCAGTCCGCTTTGGACAAGATGGCCGGCAAAGGAGGAGGCCTGGCTCATGAGATTGATAATGGTATTAGACTTGTATGACCCACCATCTTCCATCCTGTATTCAATCAGGCTCCTCTGATACTTAGCTGCAATCTCGTAGGAGAGATCAAGGAGGCTATAGCCATGCTCAACCAGGAAGTCAAGGAAGCGTCCCAGCTTGCTTTTGATGGAAAGAATGGCGGGGGTTTTGGCCCCCAGAGCCTTCTTTTCGCTTAGATAGGCCCTAAGGAGCTTTCTATCGGAGCTGTAGTTAGGCGCTTCTATCCTTACCTTCGCTTTGTCTCTTTCGGGGATTTCTGCCCCACTTTCTTCCATCTCTTTATCCCTTATAGAATTAGAGCCGTTTTCCCCTCGGACCCACTTGGACCCACTTTCTCCTAATTCTTTTAACTACAAAACTTTATTTGACCTGCTCATTTTTGGACCCACTTGGACCCACTTTCTCATTATTACTTGTAACACCAACACTTAACTCGTTTTCCACCCGGACCCACTTTTCTAACTCTCCTCCCTCTTCGACACCCTCCATGCGACTCTCTATCTCACTAGCTGCGGGTAAAAGGCTAATCAATGTAGGCTCCAGGCTGAGGCCAAGCCCATATCGCTTAGATGCGCCCCGAGAGCTAGCGCGCACTTTCACATACTCCCACTCAGCAAGAAGGCGAAGATTCTTCTTCACTAGCTCATGACCCAAACCACTACTCTCCCTCAGTTCTCTCTGGGTAACCCAGATCTCATCAGGGGCTATATCAAGACGGAGTGAACGAGACTCGATCAGGCTCCTAACCTCATCTAATACCCTCTCCGCGGATGCTGGAAGCTCACCCAAGGTTGAGGGCAGTATCGTGCTCATAATCTCGTGGGCGATCCGGTAATCTTCGATGTCGCACTCGATATAGGCGCCGGAGCCAGTGTCAGAACTCCCAGGCGGGGTCTTGGTTTCCTTCTGAAATTGGCGGAGGAAGCAGACTGCCGCGATTAGATCGATGAAGCGCTCATGGTCTCGTCTGGTGCGCATCTGGGATGAGGGGAAGGATAGGAGGCCGGCAAAGGGGTTCACTATCATTCTGGGCTTGATGAGCCTCTGGGCCGCCTGGTGGCGCTCTATGATGGCGGGCACTGCCTCCTCCCTCTTCCTGTAGGCCCTAAGTGAGTACTTCTCCCTCTGGCGTCTATGAATGGCCTCTGTCTGACTCTGGCTCTCATCCGCCGAGATGAGAAAGGAGCGGGAGGCGTTCTCCTCGTTGATCCGGCTCATCGTGGTGCTCATCACCATGGCCACTCTCACCTTCTTCTTAACCATATGACTCACCATCCTGCCGCTCTTCTCATCCTTGGTGGTAACAAGACGGCTCAGCTCTCCGCTGGAGAGCATCTCTCTTAGCTGGTACTCCACTGACTCGGAATGGACCGACTCTCCCAGGGTTAGGAACTTGCCCACCAGGGCATCATCCTCCATGTAGTTTAGAGCCTGATCCGAGAGGCTGGTCAGGTTAAGCGCATCTTCTGGAGGCATGAGCCTTCTCACCGTATCTATCAGGTAGCTCTTGCCGCTGGCAGACTGGCTGTGAACTATGATGGAGATTGGGCTCTCCATCTTGCGGCTTGATGCTGCGATGTACATGAGACGCTTGTTCACGCCCTCGCCCACATAGCCAAGCTCTTCCAGGTCCTCTTCGATTCTCTTAAACAGGGCAGGGTCTCTAAGAAGGGCCAGCCCCTCTACCCTCTCCCTGGGGCCAGGGGTGAGCGGAAAAGATAGCCTATTATCTCTTCCTTCATCCTCCTCATTTGCCTCCAGGTATTCCAGGATGCAAACCAGCTCCCTCTCTATCCTGGCTGGCTCCAGGGTTTCAGAAAGCCTTGCAAGTTGGTTTGCAAAGAGGGAGCGGCTCCTTGCGGAGAAGAGATCCACATTGTCTATGATGCGCCGGCCATCAGGTTGGAGTTCGGTGTTTTCATCGGAAGCAGCCTCATCGGGAGGGCTCGCCTTGGGAAGCTTCACCAGGGAGGCCCTGATGTTCACTTTGAAGGATGCGCCCTCATTCATCCTGATAATCTTGTAGCTAATCTCATTAGAAGTCGCCTTGCAGCTCCCCCTCTTACCGCTGAAAGTCAAACCCAAGGGAGCGGCGGCCATCAGGGTGGCATCCCGGATCAGACGCTCTATATGAGCCTTCTTATCTTCAGATGGGCCGCTACCCCGCAGATACTCGTTCCAGTCCTTAAGCGGAGGGAAGATTCTCCTACTTCTTATGCCCTCCCTTCTTAGCCTCTCTGCTATCGTGAGCGCCCCCCTCCTTCCAGCTTCATCGTTATCCAGGGCCAGGATAACCTCCCTTGTGCCAGCCCCCTTTAAGGCCTCTATGTGGGTTTCAGTCAGGCCCTTTGCGCCATAGAGAGCATCCAAGTTCTGAAAGCCGAGAACCATCAGGCTAAGGGCATCCAGGATGCTCTCAGTTAGAATCATCCTCTCCGGGTAGACTCCATAGGNTTTGGGGTTTAAGAGACCCTGATGGGGGCCTCTCATGTAAAGATGCTCTAAGCTCCCTCTCTTCTCTATACTGCGGCCATAGAGGCCTACCGGCTCACCTTGGAGGCTCCTTAAGGGAATGGTGATGCAGCCTAGAAAGTGTTCCTTCCCCCTGGCATTCAAGATGCCCATCTCTTCCAGGGCTGCCCGCTGATCTTTACTTATCCTCCCCTCCAGAGCTCCTGATGCGAAGCCCACTTCCTGGCGGCCAAGTATACCCGGGTGGTAGAGCCCGCGGCTCTTGAGGTAACTTCCAGCTTCCCTGGATGTCTCCAGGTCTCTCCGGTAGGCGGCTATGACATCCTTAAGCGAGGGGCGGTTCTGTAAGTCAGGCGATGACTTGGGCCCTGGGCCTCTGCAGGCGCTGGAAGCAAAGTCCTTCAGAAAGTCTAGAGCCTCAGGGAAGCTTAGAGTCCGAAGCCTCATCACAAGGTTGAACACATCACCGCTCTCACCACAGCCGAAGCAGTGGTAGAGGCCCTTGGACTGATCGACGCTGAGCGAGGGGCTCTTATCCTCGTGGAAGGGGCAGCTCCCCATCCAGCTTGAGCCCTTCTTCTCCAGCTTAACTCCAAAGGAGCCAAAGAGGGCCACGATGTCCACCCTGGACTTCACCTCGTCCTTGCTGAACTCTTCTAGGAACCCTATTCCCTTGGAAAGGGGGGAGCGGCCCTTGAGACGGCCTCTCATGATGCGCCCTCATGAGTGCGGACTTGCAGCCTCATCCTCACGGCCTCTCCCAGGGCCATCACTTCCTCTCGGCTCTTACTCCAACCTGATCCTGCAAGGTCAACCAGGCCCTTCCTCTCCGCTATGGCCTCTTCAAACCTCACCGAGCGGCCAAGCTCTTCTTTGAAACAGAGCTCACCGAACACCCGCCTAAGCTCCCCCACTAGCTCACGGCCAATGATGGTGATGCCGCTGTAGGCGTTTACGGCCACGCCCAGGAGGGTGAGATGGGGGTTTAAGGTCTTCCTCATCTTCTCCATGGTTTCAAGTAGGTCGCTGGCTCCCTGGAGGGAGTATTGGGCCGGCGATATGGGAATCAGGAGCAGATCGGCCGCTGCCAGAGCGTTGCCGGTGAGGATGCCAAGAGATGGAGGGGTGTCAATGATGATAAGATCAGGGCCACCGGCCCGGAAGTCATCAGCCTGGGAACTCCCATGAGCGCAGGCCCTCATGAACTCCTCGCTCTCCAGGAGTCTTTTTAGCCTGAGATAGCCGTCTATTTCACCCACCAGGCTCCGCTCTAACAGGGAGAGCCGGATGGAGCCTGAGAGCAGCCTCAGGTTCTCCCTCACCGAAGTCAGGGTGATGGGTCCATCCAGTATGGCCTCATAGAGGCCCCTCTCAGGTTCATTCTCGAAGAAGCTCCTGGTAAGATTAGCCTGGCCGTCGGAGTCGATTAGAAGCACCCTCTCACCTGCATGGGCTAGATAGCAGCCAAGCTCCCGGGTGAGCGTGGTCTTACCAACCCCACCTTTCTGATTGCACATGGCTATGACTTTCATCTAAGAGCCTCCCGTAAGTCCCACCTCTCCCGTGGGAGCGGTGGAGGCATCCTCGATGGCCTTCCTCTTGTACTCCCTCTTAACCCTGCCGGTCTGGCTTGCAAGCTCGCCGTAGCTGCGGCGAAAGCCAAGCAGGTTCACCTGGGCCCTGCCTGAGAAGAAGTTGATCTGGAGTTCTTCTAATCCAACATCGCTGTAAAAGAAGTCGCAGANTAGCTCCTTGTTCAGCNTGCGGCATGCGATGCTCTCGGGNGGNNAGCCCTCNCTTAGNTANTANGCGGCCTCATAGAGATCGCTGGTCCTGATGCTTTCCATGGGAAACTCCTTGGAATAAGGAGCTTAAAAACTTCTGGATATTCGGTTAGAATAGACATGGAGTTTTCGGACTCCTTTTGTTTTTAGGTCCATCCTGCAAAGCCACTAACTTCTAAGGATGGGCCGTTTTCTTGTTCCGCCCTAACAGAGCGGGGTCTTGCAAAAGTGTGTCAAGGGTAAAATCCTTTTTCCTCTGACAAATTTCTATATTATAAAATACGGTTATACACCGTTTTTGTCAAGTTACTAAATCGGGATTTTTGAAAACAAATTAGAATAACTTTGTGGAAGAACAACAAATTGTCCCTGGTAAACAAATCACTCGTCTGAGAAAAGCAAGGGGATTAACTCAAAAAGAGCTAGCCAAAATTATGAATATCCCCTGGACTTTGATGACAGACTATGAACGAGGAAAATTACGATTAAATGATGTTATCCTTTCTAAACTTTCTAGTGCATTAAAAGTCAGTACCGATGAAATTCTTGGGCTAAAAACAGAGACAACTCCTGAAGAGATACCTTCCCTACGATTGATTAAAAGAATGAACCGAATTGAAAAATTACCTCATACAAAACAAAAATCTCTTTTGCAGACTATTGATGGTTTTCTCAAAGGAGAAGAAAAATAGATTCTATTGATTTCTATCCCAAGGAATAACTTCCTCCCCCCCAAGCGGCTCATCCAGGGCCTTTAGGTATCAGCTTGCAGAAAAAGACTACTGGCCAAATCACTCATCTAACCCCATAAGCCAAAGTCCACAAGGCTTATCAAAACCCCCTCCAGTTTGCAAGCCGATACCGCGCCTGCTAGTCGATAATGCCGCATTATCGATTAGCAAAAGCTCCTAAAGGCCCTCACCTTCGTCCTTGGTGAAATGGGGCTTAGGGAGTGTATGAGCCCTTCTGGCTTTGACCTCCCCATGCGCCCTCCATGGCACATGGGGGCTTCCTTTCTAACTGACGCTCAAAGGATAGACAGAATGCGTGTGCATTCTGCCCACCGCTTGGGGAGTACGCCGCCTAGAGGCTGCGCCCCTAAGGCGGCTTAGAATGAGAATCCGAATACAGTGAGGAAGTCTCATCCCCAATGGGTTAAGGCTTAAGGAGACCATTTGCTTTGTTTACTAAGGGCGTGGTTTGGGACCCCGTGAGGTGGGGCTAGAGAGTAGCTAGTTTCATCTCATCAACAACAGCCTTGAGCCTTTGAAAAAGCTTATCATCAGCGAAGTATTCTTCAAACTCCTCCGCTGTTTTTAGCCCGTAAATAAGTACACTCTTTTCCATGCTCAATCGATAGTCTAATTGAAAATCGAGGGCCTTTGGCAGATTTCCTTGGAAATAGTAGTAAAATGCTAAATACATAAGCGTCAAAGGGTCGTCATGTAGTATTGAATATGATCTATCGAAATATTCCTTGCCGCCTTCCCAATCGCCATTCACCATCCTGATATATCCCAAGTCTGCATAGGCCCAATAGTAATTCTCATCTATGGCCAAAAACTTATTGAAGTGTTCAATCGCCATATCATCCAGGCCCATCTCAATCAAACGGTTGCCGTAGTACTTGGGGAACATAAGATTCTCAGGGTCCATCGATACGGCTTTCTGGTAGTACTCGATCAATGGCTCTAGACCCTCTAACTGGGAGAGAATCAAACCCTTATCTAAGTAGTTCCAGGCTTTATCTGGAGTAATCTCAATAGCCCTTTCAATCGCTATAAATGCCTTTTCAAACTCATCAAGTGAGTAATAAGCACTGAATAGGCTGTTATATGGATCAGACTTTTTATTAGGATTTTGAGTATATATCTCAACAGCCTTCTCCAAATAGATAACTGCATTCTCCCAATCGGCAAGAATATTGTAAGATTGGCCAAGACTAACAAGTATATGGTAATTATCCGGTTCAAGCTCATAGGCTTTTAGATAGTCTGCATTGTACTTTTGAAGATTATATAGCGGACTTTCCATTTGTAGAACTAGCCCATGCAGGTAATAATAGCGGAAGCCTCTTTGTTTTGGGGGGGTATTCTCCTCAACATATTTGATAGCCTCCTTGTGCTTTCCTTCGAGTGCCAATTGCAAGGAATGCTGTATTATGGCTTCCAGCTCTTCCTCATCCAACTTCTTCGAGCAGCCAATAACTATCAATAGGGCGGCAATAACTATGAATAGTTTACTCCCAGTCATCGCCTTCCCGTTCAATCAGATGGATTTTTGAAATATTTCATCGCCCCCATCACTTCACCGGCAGCTTCATTCAATACGGGTGATTTCTGATTCTTAATTGTTCCAAACGGCCCCTCTTGCGTCGACGCCGTTAAACCTATTTCACCACCTGCAGATAGAACATTTCCTATGTCCTTGCTTACTTCCAGGCCCAAGGTTGCCGTACCATCACCATTGGAAGATACCGAAACACTTACATCAACAACTTTGGCGTCGATACCAAGTGAAACACCATCAGATGAAAGCTCCAGATTTGCACCGAGAAGCCCCTGGAGCTGTTCTCCAACTTCCTTTGGGGAAAGGTCGCTGTCTACGGTAAAGCTCACACCGTCGCTACCTGCAGTTATCTTCCCGCTTATCAATCCACCAACGTCTGCAGAAAGGTGCGCATTTGCGCTAACAGAGACATCTCCTGTAACAAGATTAGCTACAAAATTACCTGCTTGCCCCACCGCATCCGCTATAGCAACTATAGGAGCCCCCATCGCTGCTACGAAAGCGTTCATAGTGCGACGCGCAACTCCTGGGCCTATTTGCTGATCCCCCGTTGGGTCCACATATTTCACGGGATTGTTGCTCACATAGGAATACCAGTTAACAGCCTCAATGATTGAGTAGCTCTGCTTAGGCTGCCAGCCACCCTCACTATCGGGCTCCATGGGATTAATCAATCCAAACCCGGCAGGGTCCGGGCTTATCCATCGGGAGGTGGCAGGCTCATAGTAGCGTGCCCCGTAGTAGTAGAGGCCAGTCTCCTCATCGAGCTCCTTTGAGGTGAACCTGAAGGGTATGTAGCCTGTGGC
>JGI24672J20091_10000614_pt1 | contig 9404 bp, 7 predicted proteins | sample OlaalgELextract2_FD_20091 | JGI IMG/M metagenome (IMG submission 20091) | reverse complement strand
TGGGTCGCCAGATTCGACGATCAAAAAAAGGCGGCATCTTCAGCCCAATTACTTCCAAAGCTTGCTAAAAATAGCCTTTTTTTGGGTTATAATTCCGAAATTAATCAGCCGCCTGAAAGGCAAACCGAATGACTATGCCCGGATACTGGTTGTACAAGATATCTTTTTTGCTGTTCCTGCTAATATTCGGCCGGGCACCCTGTCTGAATGCAGATGATGGACCCACTGTGCCCCGCATTTCCGCCGACCAGCTCAACCAGCGACTGGGCTCGCCCGAAACAGCGATCATAGATGTCCGCAAACCCCGCAACTGGTGGCGTACCAGCAAAAAAATATTAACCGCAAGGCGGGAGGATCCGTCAAAGGTTGATCAATGGGCCCCGAAATATTCCAAAAATCAAACGTTAATTTTTTACTGAACCTGAAAGCGTGAAAGAACGAGCGCCCGGGTGGCGCGGTATTTCAGGCAAAAAGGGTACCATCGCGTGTATGCCCTTCAAGGAGGGTGGCAGGCATGGCTGAAAGGCAAATACCCGGTTGAAGACAAATGAGCTAGTTGTCGCATAAGTTACAGGCGGCCAATTTTATAGCAGCAATTGAATAAATCCCAAATGACAAATCTCAAATTTCAAACAAATCTCAAAACACAATGCACCAAATTCCAAACGTATTTTGAGCAAGGTAATGGAGTAAGGTAGGTTTTTGGAATTTCAAATTTGGATATTATTTGTTGTTTGTCTTTTGGTGCTTGAAATTTTCTTGCATATAAGACTCTGCTATATTTAGCTATCCCGCAGTAATTACCAAAAAGGCGATTGTGACCCATACCTGGAGGCAAGAAAATGTGTGGTCGTTTCGTACAATTCAGTTCCTTGCGGACCTTGGAGGCCAATTTCCCAATCGATGCGATCGCCGGGGACGTTTCGGCAAATTATAATGTCGCCCCGACCCAGGAAGTCTTGGCCATCATCAACCAGAATGGCCGTCGACTGGAAAAGCTTCGCTGGGGCCTGATCCCAAGCTGGGCCAAGAATGCGTCCGGTGCTTCACGGCTGATAAACGCCAGGGCAGAAACAGCCGCCCATAAACCAAGCTTTCGAGCGGCATTCAAGCGTCGACGATGCTTGATAGTGGCCGATGGATACTACGAGTGGCAGGGTGAAAAAGGGAATAAGCAGCCCTATTACTTTACCCTGCCATCGAACCGCCCATTTGCATTCGGCGGACTGTGGGAAACCTGGCAAAGCAAAGCGGCTCCCGGGGATGAACCTGTCTATAAAACCTGCACCATACTGACAACCGCGGCCAGTGAATCCTTGCAGGATATCCACCACCGAATGCCGGTTATTCTAAAACCTGAGGTTTATGAAAACTGGTTGGACCCAATAAACGACGGAACCGATCGGTTGGAAAATATCTTGCAGAATCATCTGGTCCGCAGCATGCAATACTATCCGGTTTCCAAACTAGTCAACCGGGTGCAGCACAACTCCGCCGAAAATATCAGCCCCCTGGCCGAAAAATGAGAAGGCATCACTAGACCTTTTTTAAGAATCAGTGTAACTTCATCCTAATTTTTGTCTCTTAACTCTAGCCCGTTGTCCCCCCCTGTCATTCGACCAGGGTCAAACAAAACCTTAAAACTCAGCATCTCGTCAAAATTACAACAACATGGATAGCCCGCTTTATAACCAACTGAATGGAGCGTTATCCATTTGCGAATATCAGGTAAAATACAGAAATGACAGCTAATGAAAACGATGAAAAATTCAACCATTTATATCACCGTCAACGAAGATGCGCAGACTTGGTAAGCGTCAACTACTGCGTTCCCGGAACTATGTCGCGCTGCAGTGCCGGTTTAATCTGGCAGGAGCAGAAGAAATGCAAATATGCAATTAAATCCACCGTCAGCAATCGGTGCATGCACTATATCGAGTCAATTTACGGTCATTGTGACAGTGTGGATGCTCAAAGAGGATTCAGTCCTGAATAATCGTCAACAAAAAACCCCCCGGAAAGCCATACCGGCCGTTCCGGGGGGTGTTGAAGGTTGCGATCATAGCGGTTCTAATTTTCACTATTCAGCACGGCGAATCAACGACTCAGTGTAACATCTGGCAAATTGCTATGACCAGTTTTGGCATGCGCCCTGCTGTTATTTGGCGACGCCAGCTACACACCCTGTGACTAAAATGCGCGGTGGACAAGACCGCCCATTTAAGGAGAGATAACTATTACTATCACTATATATGGACATTTGTCAAGAAAAAATTCTATATATGGTATTTTTTCAATTATTGCTTCAAAATACAAAATTGATGATTACTTTAGGATTCCGAATCCTGGACGAAGCCAAAGGAATCAAAATGAAAACTAAGGTAAAAATCATTTTCGGGTTGCTGTTGTGGTTGGTGGCGGCCGGCCCGGTGGGTGCCGAAGTAAATTTGACGAAGCTGGTGGATAAAATTCGCCCGGCCGTTGTCACCATTGTCGTCTATGATGTAAATCGCAAGGTAACCAGTATCGGCAGCGGATTTTTCATCGACAAAACCGGCCATGTAATAACAAATTACCATGTTCTCGACGGAAGCTATGCCGCCGACGCCCGCACTTCGGATGGGAAAATATATCCGATCAAGCTGGTGGTGGCCGACAATAAATCGGTCGATCTGGTAAAAGTGCTGGTGGATATTCCCCGCCAAAAAATAAAACCGATAAAATTAAGCAAAAAATTACCAGCCATCGCCGAACAGATCCTGGTGGTCGGCAGCCCGATGGGGCTGGAACAAACCGTCAGTGAAGGCATCGTTTCGTCGATACGTGAGATTCCATCCGTGGGCAACTTCTTTCAAATGTCCGCCCCCATATCCCCGGGTTCAAGCGGCAGTCCCGTAATAGACTTGAGAGGGCGGGTTATCGGTGTGGCCACCTTTCAATTTTTGCGCGGTCAGAACCTAAATTTTGCGGTGGCCGGCGAATCGGTGCTTAAATTAAAACCGACGGGCCCCGCCCTGGCAATATCCCGTTGGACATTTAACAACAGCCTCGAGCAACCAAAGTTAGCGGAAGACCTTTGCCGCCAGGGTTATAGTTTTTCAATAAACGGAGAGGACCAGAAAGCCCTTGAATTTTTCAGGCAGGCCATCGCAAAAGATCCGAAGAATACGATGGCCTGGAACGGTCTGGGATACTGCCATGTCGGGTTGAACAATCCCCAGGCGGCCATCAGAGCTTATCAACAGGCGATTAAAACCGATCCGACCGATGCGTCGTTACACTTCAACCTGGCCAATTATTACATTAAACTGGGACGTCTGCAGGCGGCGATCGATTCTTACCGACAGGTAATATCGCTCAATCCGGCTTTCGAAAAGGCCTATTTCCGGCTGGGAATTATCTACACTCAGCTTGATCGTCTGGATGAGGGAAAAGCGGCCTTTGAGGAAGTGATCAGGCTAAATCCCAAAGCCGCCTCGGCTTATTTCAACATTGGTATTGCCCATACCAAGCTGGGCGACTATCATGAGGCGATCAACGCGAACAAAGCGGTCTTGCGCATCAAACCCGATTTCGCGCCGGCCTACAATAACATGGGGCTGGTATACGGCAAGCTGGGTCAACCGCTTGATGCGGTCAAGGCTTACAAGGAAGCCATTCGGGTTGAACCGGATTATGTTTCAGCGCATTTCAACTTAGGCACCGCCCTGCTGCTAAAGGGCGACAAAACCGGCGCCTTGGATGAGTACAAAATTCTGAAAAAATTAGATAAAGAAGCAGCCGACAATTTATTTAACAAAATTTATTATTAGCCATGGCATCATCGAAAAATTATCAGACCCTGCCCAACAGTTCGGATCATTATTGTTTCGGCTGCAGCCCGGTGAATCCTTCCGGACTTCAGATGAATTTTTCCGCCGATCGGGACACGGTAATCTCCCAGGTAACGATCCCGGACCATCTCTGCGGATGGAGCAATATCGCCCATGGCGGCGTTTTGACAACAATTCTTGATGAAATAATGAGTTGGGCCGCGCTTCACTTTATAAAGCGTATCACCATGACCAAATCCATGAATATGGAGTTCATCAAACCGGTATACATCCGCACTCCGTTGAAAGCGGAAGGCAAAGTATTGGAGATTATGGGTAAACACGAGGCGGTCATGGAAGGCATTCTCTACAACGATAAAGGTGCGGCCTGCGCCAAATCCACCGCCAATTTTGCTATATTCTCACCGAAAATCGCGCAGCGGCTCGGCATCGCCGATGACCACTCGCTACAATTTTTTGCCGATATATTCGGGATAAAATAGCCGCGCCTATCGGGCTAACGTGCCGAATTGCCGCTGCGACTCGCAAATCATTGATAGTCCCGTCATCCAACAAACAGCTATTTTATATTTAAAAAACTAAAGAGCGGCAAAATTTGGCCGAAAATGAATTCACAACCATAATGTAAATTCACCCGGCGGTGTCGCCCTCTTTTCAGCATTAGAAGCCATTTTAGTGCATATATATACACAGCGCTATGCACGCATATCCAGAAAGATTCGAATGGTTGATTTGTGGGGCCATCGCTGAAAGTGCACTTTCTACGGCGCTGTGTATCAGGGGAGGAAAATGAGCAAAACAACGGTATGTGAAAATTGTAAATATTGGAATGAGACCGGCGGTACGGATGACGGATTGGTCGGCGAATGTCGACGCAATTCGCCGACACCCAAAACCCTGGATGGCGCTCCGGATACCATCATCCGCTTCGCGGCCTGGCCCGCAGTCGGTCAAAACCAGTGGTGTGGAGACTACGAGGAACGGCCGATGGAAACCAAGGAAGTACTGGAACGGATGGCGGCCATTGAAAAGCTGGAAGCCGCCCGAAAAGCTAAAAAAGCCTCTTAAGATTCCGGACTGAGAAAGCACAATATTGATGGACACGATTTTTTTGCCACCAAGGATACCCGTATCATAGCTCGTAAAAATTCCAAGCACCAAAATATAAATCCCAAATAAATACCAATGACCGAAATTCAAATTCCAAAACAGATTTAAGCGATAGAAGCCATCAATTAATGGAAATCGAATGTTTCGGTCATTGGAGCTTGGAATTTTGATATTATTTGAAATTTGGGATTTGGGATTTGAATTTTGAGATCTTATTTGCGTTTCAATTCTTTGCAGCGTATTACCGCGGCCCGGTTAGCATCGAATCCAGTTCAAGAATGGTTTCAAGCTGCTCCAGGACCGGATTGGCGGCTACCCCTTCGAGGATGTCGGCCTGACGCTTCATTTTTTCAAATGCGCGGCGGGTAATGCGCTCGGGACCGGCGGCCAGCCGCACGCAAATCTGAAACAGGAAAAAACTCAACAACAGCACGATGCCGATCGTCCACAGGGCATGCAGAAAAAAGTCGAAGGCAAGATAACTGCCCAGCAGAAAATGCTGCACCGTAAGCCAGCCGGTATAGCCTAAAATAGCCAGAGCCGGCAGGTTGAAGAAAATCTGCAGCGGCAAGCCGGACAGCTTGCGCGAGATGCGCTTAATCTCCGACTCCAAGCTGCGGCTCCAGAGCCCGGCGAATTGCTTGCTGAATGTGTCGTCATCCGGCAAGGCATCATCCACCCGGCGTACGGAGCTGTCAAATCCACCCCCGACCAGGCTTTCTGCGATATTCGGCCAGCTGCTCATGGCCGCAAGGCGGTAGGTTCGCAATCCCGCGCCGACTCTCGCATCGTCGCTGCTGTCGGTCATGGCCGATTTGGAGTTTTTGTAATGCCGCCAGGCCGCAACCAGGCCGATTATCTGGCTGACCGGGCGGCCAAACCGCAGCACGGCGGCCATACCGGCACCAAAGAGCAACAAGCGCGCCCAAATGGCGGTCATCCAACCGACAGGACCAATCCAGCGCTGGGCCAGCTTCTGGTAGACCATCAGGCTGACCCCCAGCAGCTGATGCGAATCATCGTTTTTCATGGCAGCCACAGCGTCTAAATAGGATTTTCTTTCGGCATCGCGGAATTGCTCCGCCGCTGCCGCCAGGGGCATACGGTATCTGTCTATTTCAAGGCTGACTTCGTTGAACACAAAATCCCGCAGGCTGCGAGCGTTTTCAAGCCGTCGGTCCACCACATAGCCGGCCCGGTTTATGCTGTCGAAAATCAGCTCCTGCAGCGCTTCATATTGGTCAAAATCGTGTTTGGGACCGGCAGTTTCGTCCCACTGCGGATCTTTCAGATGGCTCCGGGCGGAAATGCAAAGCAGCCGCGCCACCGTCTTTTGCCAGCCGTCCTGAATAAAGGACGAAAAATCCGGCATGATCCGGTTTTTCAATTCCGATTCATCCTGCCGATCGCATTTATTAATGACGACCACCAGGGAGTCCCCGTTGAATCTTTGGATAAAGGGGGCTAAGAAATCGACATGGTCCTTTCTTTTGGGATTCTCGGAATCGAACACACAAATAAGCATGTCGGACCGGCCGATGGCTTCCCTCACCAGGGGAATGTGTTTCTGATAGGCCATGCTGTCGGTATCGGGCGTATCGATGATGAGCACATGCTCCAGCAATGCCGCGGCAGGGCTCGTTTTAACCACCACCGACGCCGGGTCCAGGCTTTCGACCAGTTGGCCGGTATCCTGGCCGTCACCGCTGAATACGATGACCTGCCCGGTCGTAGGCCGTTGATGACCGGCCGGGGACAGATCATCAACGCCGGCCAGGGCATTCAACAGGGTTGACTTTCCCGCACCGCAGGGTCCGACGATGGTCAACACCAGCCGGCGCTCGAAACGCTCGGCGATATTGTCGATCATTTGAATCGCGGATTGGCATTGCTTTGCATGGGGGGCCGCCGGATGCCAGAATGACAGGCCTTCGAGGGCTGATCCCAAACGATTCAGATCATTTTTGAATCCTTCAATTTTAGCGAGCGATTTAAGAGCGCCGAATTGTGGCATTGATGTCATTTCGTTGCACCCTCCCCGGTGCAGGACTGCAATGCGTGGCCGATGTTGGCGATCAATTGATCTGCATCGGCAATCTGCCCGCCTGCACAGCGGATAATTTCACCGGTTATGTTTTTTTCGATCAGATCCTGTACGATCTTGGATTTGTCTTTTAGCCAGGTTTGTAAAATCACCTGCAGCATTTCTTCAATCTGCTGGCGGTCGGCCTTTTTCAGCCCGGTGGTAAAGGGAATGGCAAACAATGCATAAAGGTCCTTGACGCCGAAAAGTCCGGCCAATTTTACCTTTAAACCGGCACCGCCTACCGGATCTCCGGTCGACAGGACATAGGTAACTGCAACCGTAGCCGGCACCACATTGAGAAAGGCCCAGAAGGTCTGGTTGACTTTGCGCCACAATCCCATGTTGTTGCGAAAATCATCGGCCATTATTTTAAGATCTGCTTCCATATCCTGCGAAATTCCCAGAATCGTCTCTTTTTCAGCAAGAACGGACTGTAGTATGGACTTAAAGTCCCTGGAACGCAGCCGTTGCTGTTCAGCCTGCACCGCAGGGTGGGTATCAACCCGAATGGAGAGATTGAGGCCGTCGCCGGAGGGCTCGGTCCGGGGCGTTTTTCCGACTGCAAGATTTTTGCAGGTCCGAATCGTGTCGACGGCCTCAACCATCCGTCGGACCAGCGGATCCTGCGCTGAACTGCTGACCACCAACTGGGGGCTGACCGACTGATTATGGATGCCGGTGACAGCCGTCACCAGGTCCTCATCCACTTTCTGAGCGTATTCCTGGCCGGCGGCGGCAGGCGGTTTTTCCAGGGTCATCTGGTCTTTGGCCCAGCCGGCCGCGCCAAGCAGCATTTTGAGGGGAAATTCAATAACGCTGCCGGTTCGGCGCATAATTTTTATATGGGCCGGATCGGTGTCGGCCCAGATTCGGGCAAACCGCCGCATCAGACGATTTATGGGAAAATTTTTCAGTGCTTCACGTACAGATTGGCTTTGGACGGTCTGGAGGGCATCCAGATACAACCGCAATTCATCCAGGGCAACTTCCGAGCGGCCTCTGATATTTTCGGCCCGTTGAACGACGTCTTTTAAAATGGACGAAAAAAGATCGTACCTGATTCCCGCCGCATCGATGGATTGCAGGGTTGCAATAAAATCCGGTTCATTGGCTGCAACCGGCTTTATCTCCATGAACCGCTCACCGGCGGCCACGTCGTTATCCTCATCGGTGCGGTACACGCCCAGCAGGAATTCATCGGCCGACTTGCCGTAGATGCCTTCGGCAACTGTCCGGGCATGTTCCAGAACCTCCTGTTTTGTATAGCTCGGGTAAACGCGATACACCAGGAAGCATTTTCGTCTGCCGATTCCCGTCAGCATCTGTGCAATAAAGTCGGTATTGTCCCGATTATTATAATTCGAATTGGTGAAAATATAGATTAAGATATCCGAAGCCTCCAATGCCATCCGGGTCACTTCCCGGTTGGTGTAGGAGCCTTTGGCACCGGTATCAAAATCCGGTGTATCGACAATCACCATATTTTTTAAGGCACCGTGATGCGCGACATACAGCGGTGTTCCCGGATGGGTCAATTCCTCTTTATCTTTCAATGGATCGGGGACGTCTTTGAACGGTCTTGCAAGGTCGACCAGGAGTTGACGCTGTCCGGCCCGCCGCGCCGGTATTGAAAAAAGCACCCGGCGGTTCAGGCCGGCCGTCCCGCCGGTCTTCGAAAAATTCTCACCCACCAAAGAATTAAACAGGGTGGATTTACCGGAGGAGCCGCCCCCGCAAATCGCAGCGACTGTTGGGAAGTCAGGCGCCAGTCGGCTCAAAAGCTTGGCATCGACCATGTCACTCCAGAAGCCGACTTCCGCGTCCGCCCCCAGCTTTAAAATATCAGCCAACTGCGGGATATCTTCCCGCAGTTTTCTTAAGGCATCGTATAGCCTTGTGTTCATTTCGCTGTCCAGGCGTTTTTCTAATAGAAAAGTAATAATCGAAGATCAGATCATTTTAGCCTAATATCCACATCGACCCTCGATCTCCGGGCCAATATGTTGATCCCTCTTATGAAACCATGAAATGATTATTGAATAATGAGAATTGACTAATGGTGGAATCGCTGCGCTCGGTCGTTTTAAACAGACAGAATACATTATTCGATGTTCGATGTTGGACGTTCGACGTTCGACGTTGGACGCATCTTAGTTTCTTTTCATTGATCAGACTGTCTTTTTTTGGCCGGAGGCCGCGCTCTTATGAAACTACATTTTAAAGTTAGAGTTGGATCCGTCATGGGTTATTTTGCATTTTGTAGGTTGGGTTGAGCCGGCTCTAAGTTTTGTTGGGTTTCGTTGCACTCAACCCAACCTACATTTTGCCGGTGTTATTACGAAATGCGAAACCCAACATCGACCGATTTCCAAATC
>JGI24672J20091_10000608_pt1 | contig 9459 bp, 9 predicted proteins | sample OlaalgELextract2_FD_20091 | JGI IMG/M metagenome (IMG submission 20091) | reverse complement strand
TTTTTCAAAGAACATTGACCAAATTTAAAATGTTGGACCTACAATTTTGTAATTTATTCTGATCAATTTTAAGTTTATGCGCAGGCTCTATAGATAAGTTACTCGATGAAGTAAAGCTAAATCATCCAATGTATAAGCGAACTTTTCAACGGTATTAAACCGGCGGTTAAACAGAGAATTTTTTAGTTATCTTCCGGTCATTCCCGCGAAGGCGGGAATCCAGTAATATCGAGATGTTGTCTGGATTCCGGCTCTCCGCTACGCTGTGGCCGGAATGACGTAATTTGTCGCCGGGTTAATATGCTGAGTCCAATGACGAAGAAAGAAGATCTGGACATCTGGCTGGCCAAGATAGACCGCGGATCCACCTGGCAAGAGGTGTTAAGGGAATTTACCCATTCCGTTGAATTTCATCAAAAAGTTCAAGGAATTATCGATTCTGTAGTGGGAACCCGCCGGGAAAAAGCGGTTTAGAAGCATTACAATAGTTGCGTAGTTCTGAGGTGTTGGGTCTCGTGCCTCAACACAACCTACAAAACTCAAGCGTTTATCACGAAAACACGAAAGTTGGAAAACACGAAAATCTTCTTAGCATTATTTCGTGTTTTCGTTGTTTCGTGCTTTCGTGATTGATCTTTTTCCTAGTTCTTCGATAGGCGGGATTTACGCTTTGCTCCAACCGGCTTGTCCGGGTTAGGCTGAAATTAGGGGGTCAAAGCAAACCGCTAATTGCAATCAACTCAATCAACTTCCCAACTTCCTGCCCTCCCATCTTCCCAGCTTCCCAGCTTCCAGGCCTCCCAGCCTCCCGGCCTCCCAGCCTCCCAGCCTCCCAGCTCCCGTCCCCCCATTCATCTCATTCAACTCAATAAACTCAATAAACTCAATAAACTAAATTCACTCCCCCACCGTAAATGAAAACTCCGCAGATTCGCTGCTTTCTCCTGATTGGTTGACGGCCGTGACGACAAAATAGTATTTTTCCCCCTTCATCAGGTCATTCAATTTGTGAGGATTCTTGACGTTGCTAATTTTAGTACCATTGCGCCGGTTAACCCCCGGCTTATCACTCCAATAAATATTATATGATGTGGCGCCGGGCACGTCATCCCAGGCTAAGGTTACATCGCGCGTATCTGTAGCGTTGCTTGGTGAGGCTTGCTTCGATTTTTGAGATGCCGCCGGCACCGTTTTTTTTATCGCCCCCGGCGGCGATTTTTGGGTTGCTGTCGGCACTGGCTTTTTGGTCGTCGCCGGCGCCGATTTTTTGCTAACGCTTTGACTCATTTTCTCAGGAGACCTGAGGGCTGTGTAAAAACGCCGGGCGATAATGCCGTAGCCGTCAGCGTTGGGGTGGATCGGGTCGCTCATAAGTTTGGGATTGTCAATGATGCCGTCGAAAATATTCGGTATCAGGGTTGCTCCGGTCTGCTGCGCCAGGTCCTCATATCCCTGGCCGAAGCCTTGATCCCGGCCGGGAAACTTCAACCCGCCGATGATGACCCTGGCCCCCTGTTTCTGGATGGTCTCGACAATGTACTTCAGGTTATTGAAAACATTTTTTTTAGCAATGCCGTTTTTTAAATCGTTGCCCCCTAATGTAATCAGAACAACGTCCGGTTTGGCAGACAATACATCGCGATTGAGTCTTCTCAGGGCGGTGGCCGTCGTATCGCCGGAGATGCCCCGGTTGATGACCGGTTTACCGATCAATTTGGCCAGTTGGGCAGGATAATCCATCCCGGACCCGGCTCCGATACCGGCGGTGAGACTGTCGCCGAAGCAAATGATGATCTGCGAGGCGGCTTTTTGCGGGGCCGCGGCCACGGCCGACAGTGTTGTCTTTTCGGCGACGTCCGGCTGATCGGCAGCAGCCGGGACCTGATCTTCGGAGGGTGGCACTGATTTAGTTTCGGCTTTTGATTGGCTGATAAGGTCGCCGAACTCAATGAATCCTTCTTCAGCATCATCGACGGTGTACGAAACTTCTTTTGAATTTCTGCTTTCCCCGGAATCGCTATAAACAGCCACCATAAAGTAGTAGGTCGTGCCGGGCTCTAAATCCGTAATGGTTATGGGTGGGGTGACATCGGGAATTTTATAGCTGTTGAGGGTTGTTACACCTGGTGACGTGGCCAAATATATTTCGAAAGACGCTGCACCGGGGATCTCGTTCCACGACAAGGTAATCCGGCCGCTGGTAAGAACGCTTGCCACCGGGATGTCACCGACACCACCGCATCCGGCCAGCGCCAAAACGGTCCAGATAAATAAACAAAAAATAGTTAATCTTATCTTTGCCTTGATCTTTTTGAACCTCAAAATCATAGAGCTTCACCAAAGCCAGGACTATTAGGCCCTGAGCTCCTATTTTCTGACAACATATCTTTTGATGATTGAATATTCAGGGGTCTTTCGATTTAAAAAAGGACGGAGCGACACGCGGCGCAAGCGCCTGCGCTGCGCGAGCGACATCCATAAATATTCAATTTGCAATTCCCCGGTATAGCGGGATCACCGCTTCGCGGCGACCGGCTTGTCCGGATCTCGATCAACCGAGAATGCGATTAACACCGGCTGCAAGCTTTGAACCCTGAACCAGGAACCTGCAGTTTTATATAGATATCGTATTAAACGGCTGATAAGTCAAGAGAATCTTAGATCGCAAAATCTGAGGAATGGATTCTGATCCTAAAAAAAAATATTAGACAGGATTTACAGGATCTTTTGGATTGAGGGGCCTTTGGCCTGAGGGCATCTCGCTTGCCGCAGGGGAAAAAAATCCCTTTAATCCTGTAAATCCTGTCTGAAAAAAGAAAAAAATCGAATCCACTCAACACCCAGCGTCTTTTCCAAAAAAAATTCTGGCGAACGCTATCGGTATAGCTTACAAACTCATCAGCTTCCCAACTTATGAGCTTTCTCGACAATCCAATCAACTTCATGAACCCAACCAACTCAATAAACCCAATAAACTCAATAAACCCAATAAACCCAATAAACTCAATCAGCTTCCCAACCTCCTAGCCTCCCAGCCTCCCAGCCTCCGTCCTCTGCCCTCTCTTTTCTGGCCTCTGTTCTCTGACTTCTGACCTCTGTCCTCTGTCTTCTATCATTTATCGTTTGACTAATTTCGCAATCTTACCTATTTTATTGGCGTTATAAAAGCGCAGTTAGATCTGATCTTAAAGCAAATTAGCGTCTGAAACCAAACCCGGATAAACCGAAAGGTTAGCCACAAAGGCACCAAGACACTAAGAAAAAAGCTAATTTTAATTAAACTTAGTGCCTTGGTGTCTTGGTGGCGAAAATATTATATCTGATAAACCCTTCGCAAACATGATGCGATTTCAATAAAAAAGCACTAAGTTTTTCTCCGAGAATGCGCCTGGAAAAAATGACCCCTGGGGGCAGTAATCAAATAGAATCCTGAAGGGCAGATGACTAAATTGCCGAAAATGCGCTAAAATGCCTAAATTTGATGTATCCTGTCTGCTTTTAAAATGATAGCATTCCACAATTTTAGATCATTTTAGTCATTTTAAATTTTAGTTCATTTCATCACTATGTATGGCAACAAATTGATCAGCATCGGCAGCAAATTGTCGATAGGATTAGGCTGCGCGCCTATATTAATCGCCCAATAATTCAGCGTTGGAAATGGCCTCAGATCAAGAAAATCAACGGTTGCCGGTGAAACAAAGCGTAGCCGGCGTTCAAGCCCAGCCCGCAACAGCGGCTCAGGCCGTGTTGGGGCACCTGCCAGGATCCGAAAGCATTGATACGGCTGAAAAAGTTCAGATTGCACGGGAAGAAGGCTACGATGCCATGGCCATCGATCTGGCCCTGGTCCCGCCCGGGGCCACCCCGGCAGACATCATCCGCCTGCTGATCCTGATAACTGTGGCCGCCGTGCTGGTCATCTTCTTTTTCCCGCTGAATCGATTTTTCAAGCCGGCGCCGCAGGACTTAGGGTCAATGAGCATCGGTGGTCCATTTCTTGAAGCGTCCCAGAATGCATCGGATGTCCGCAATAAGCCATGGCTCAAAGCTCTGGTTAAAATCGACCGCCTTTATTTCCAGGAGGGCAAACTCAGTGAAGCGATTAAGCTGGCGGAATTGGAGCTCGAGAAGGCACCCCAAAATGACCGTGCCGGCTGGCGCAATTTATATTATCGCTACTGGGAATTGCTGCTGGATGCAGACCGCGGCCTGGTGCTCAAAATGTCCACCCGCGCCTACCTGGATGATTATCCCGAAGATCCGTTTGCCAATTACTATTTTGCCCGGTCATTTCTCAAAACCGCAGATCGATACCACAACCTCAACGCACAGACCAGGAACTCCTATCGCCAGAACGCCGAAGCCGTCGCCCGTCAACTGGATCGGACGTGCAGCAGCTTGTTGGCACAGAAAAAGCATCCTGGCGTCAGTCAGGAAAAATTGCAAATTATCGAAGATTTTTATCAAAAATTAAGGCTGGAGCAGGCCAAATTGTTCGTTCTGATCTGGAAGCTCGGCGGGTTTGAAGAAGACGAGCACCCCGATGTCATTTACCGGGACAAGGCCTTGGACATCTGTGAAAGTGAAGCACTGGCGGACATGAAAGAGGCCCGGGCGCTCAAGGCCGTAATTTATACGCACGTCCTCGATCGCTGGAACTGGTTTGAAGGCCAGCAAATCATCCAAAACAAACTCCACCAAAGAAAAGATTTTCGGAAACAACTTGATGAGCTCAACGCAGAGCTCATCCCTTAGTACACGATTTCATAAATACGGTGACGTATAATAATTTCACCGCAGAGATCGCAGCCTCCGGCCTCTCCGAGCTGTAGGCTCACTCTACGAGCCGGAAGCCATAGGGCCTAAGGCCTACGCCCCGGTGGGAGCACGCAGAGATTATATCAGAAACAGCACGGCTCCAAGATATTTTTTTAGTTTTTCCGGCGCGGCCAGCCCAATATTTGTTTTTCTCTGCGCTCTCAGCGAGCTCCGCGGTGAACAAAAATAGATCCAAATAACGTATCAATAATTGTGAATACATGCACTTAGGGGCGACGTTGGGGCACAGTGAAGCCGTAAAATTATGAAAAATCCAGCAGCCAAAAGACCGGATAAAAACCGGTGGTCTTCCGGGGTGGTCGGTTTTGGTGATCCCAAATGGATAGCGGTCGCCTTGCTTTATACCGCCGCCATGGCGTTGATGGGGCAGGATCCCTGGTATGGAGACAAGTACTTCACTTATAATCAGGGGATATTTGTCGGTATCCTGGCAATACTCCTGGTGGCCGGGTTCTGCTGGGAGATTTACCTGCTGGGCCGCCCATCCGGCATCAACCTGGTTTTGCATTGCCTGCTGATCGTTCCGGTTGCTTTGCTCATCGGCCGCATCGCCGGCCTGCCCTCTGCCCCGGAAGCATCCTACGGTCTGTTGGGAAAACTCAAAGACTATGTGGGCAGTCTGACTGATGCCTCCGGCCTGGGAAACATAATACCGCTGTGGATCCAGGATGTTTTTCGCAGCCCCGGAATATTGTTTCTCATCTTTTTCACTGCGATCGCCTTCACCCAAAAAAAGGCCAACCGCCGTTTGGCGCTGGTGGTGATCGCCTTTCTCATCCCCGCCATGCAGACCCTCACCCACACACCGCGACCGTCTGCGGCCTTCGGGCTGGGCTTTGCCGCCCTGCTGGCCGGCATTGTCCTGCAGTTTAACAAATACGGGGATATTGTGGGCCAGCAGAATGTACTGCGCCGGCTGCACGCCGTCGATGATCGGCTCGAGTATAGGTGCAGTCTGAGAATCGCCAAGCGCACGGTAGAAGACGGATTCATTGCCGAAGATGCCGTCCTGGCAATTGTTCAGCGCGAATACGGCCGACAAGGGGAATTGGATTCCTTAACCCTGCGGGCGATCGCCCAGGGGATTTCCCAGCGGTTGGTGCGCGAACACCGGGTATTGGAGCTGTACGGCGACGAGCGGGGGTTTTTTTTGATTCCCTATCCGGGTATGTTAACCGAGGAATCGCTATTCGATGAAATTGCAGTTTGGATTCGCAAAATAGTCATCACCGGTATTGCCGTTGTCTGGCTGATTTCTCCCATTGATTTATTTCCCGATAGCATACCGGTGCTGGGTGCTGTCGATGATGCATTGATCAGCCTGGTCGGGGCCGCCCAGTGGCTTGATACAATCAAACGGCGCAAGCTGCCGGGGCCGCCAGCTAGAGGATGAGAAGGTGAGAAGGTGGGAAAGGCAGAAGGTGGGAAGTTGAGAAGATGAGAAGGTGGGAAGTTGAGAAGATGAGAAGGTGGGAAGGTGAGAAGGTGGGAAAGGCAGAAGATGAGAAGGTGAGAAGATGAGAAGGTGGGAAAGGCAGAAGGTGGGAAGTTGAGAAGGTGAGAAGGTGTGAAAGGCAGAAGATGGGAAGGTGAGAAGGTGGGAAAGGCAGAAGATGGGAAGGTGAGAAGATGAGAAGGTGGGAAGATGAGAAGGTGGGAAGATGAGAAGGTGGGAAGATGAGAAGGTGTGAAAGGCAGAAGATGGGAAGGTGGGAAGGTAAGAAGGTCGGATGATTGAAGTGGGCCTTCGACAAGCTCAGGCGAGACAAAGTCGGACCCGTCGTCGTCCGATACGGCAGGACTATGCCGCGGCTAAAGACGCGGAATGCGGAAAAAAAGCGAAGGGCTGGGGGCACGGGGCATGGCGCAGAGGGCTTAGGGCATAGGGCAAAAAGTGGCGGAAGGTCAAAAGTTGGGAAGGCGAGACGGTGTGAAGGGCAGAAGATGAGAAGAGGGGAAGGTGAGACGGTGTGAAAGGCAGAAGATGAGAAGAGGGGAAGGTGAGAAGATAGGAAGGTCGGAATGCCACAATAGATAGCTCAGGCGAGCAAATAACGGAAAATAGTAAACAATCGGCCACTCACAACAGATACCTGACAACGAGCAATTTATTGAACTGCCTTAAGTGAATCAAACCCACGATCAGTATTCAGAAAACATGGAGTATACTAATTTGCAAGACATCGAAATCAGGGGCTACTATCCCGGGGTGGTCGGAAAAATCACGGAGCTTCACGCTGTTTACTACCATGAAAACTGGGGCTTTGACGTGACGTTTGAAACCCAGGTCGGTGGGGAGCTATCGGAATTTGTCCGCCAATTTGATGCACAGTGCGACGGTCTGTGGGTTGCTCTAATAAAGGGCAACTTTGCCGGAGCGATTGCGATTGACGGCTCCGATGCCCTGGGCGAAGGCGCGCGTCTGCGGTGGTTTATCGTTGATCCGCAATATCAAGGCAGCGGCATCGGCAAAAAACTCATTATGCGGGCCATCGATTTTTGCAGGCAAAAAGGTTTTCCCAAAGTGTTTCTGTGGACCTTCAGAGGCTTGGAAGATGCCCGCCGACTTTATGAACGGGTCGATTTTCGCCTGAGTGAAGAAAGCCGGATCGACCAGTGGGGACAGACAATCGTTGAGCAAAAGTATGAGCTGAATTTGAATGAAGGTTGATTGAGTTTATTGAGTTTATTGAATTCGGAGGTCGGAATGCGGCCTTCGACAAGCTCAGGCGAGGCAAAGTGGGAAAATGGAACCTGAGCAGAGGGGACAGAGGCTGGGAGGCTGGAAGGCTGGGAAGGAAAGAAGGTGAGAAGGTGAGAAGGTGAGAAGGTGGGAAGGTGAGAGGGTGAGAATGGGTATGGATGAGAGCGGACAACAAGCCCAAAGCTGAAAGCTCAAAGCGAGGTAGCTCAAAGAGAGAAGGCTGGGAGCTCATAAGCTGATAAGCTCATATGTTGGTAAGTTCGTGAGCTATACCGATAGCATTCCTCGGCAATTTATGGGCTTACCAAACTTACGAACCATGAGCTCTTATGAACTTAACAACTCACGAGCTTATTAGCTGATATGAACTCATGAGCTCCTATGAACCTAACAACTCACGAACTCAACCGCTTATGAGCTTATCAACTTAATCAAGCCCGATTGTTGTCCAATCAACTAAGCAACCAGTCAACTATTCAACGAACTCTAAGGGAGTTACTGACAATGCGAAAAGTTCAGGTAAAATTCGGCCCATGGATTGAAGATGGATTTAACCTGTATCGAGAAAATTTCAAAACCCTGGTCCTGGCCGCCATCTTTGTGATGGTAATCAGTACGGTTACGGCATTTATACTGGCCGGCCCGATGCTGGCCGGACTGGCCCTGGTCATATTGGGGCTTAAAGATAATAGAAGACCCAAACCCGAAGCCGGTATGGTTTTTAAAGGATTTGACTATTTCGTGCCGGCCTTTTTATTTATTGCCGTCTGGGGCATCGCCATATTGATTGCTTCCATTGTCCTGGGTATCATTCCGCTTATCGGCCAACTCGCATCTCTGGTGATGGTCTACGGTGCCCAGGCCCTGTTGATGTTCGGTCTTTTTCTGATCGTAGACAAAAAGATGGATTTCTGGTCGGCCTCCCAGGAAAGCATTAATACCGTCAAAGGCAACTTTCTGCCATTTTTCGGTCTGTCCATAATAGCCGGATTCATCGGCGGTATCGGAGCCATTGCCTTCGGTATCGGAATCGTTTTCACCATCCCCATTCAAGGCTGCATCCTGACGGTGGCGTACCGCGATGTGTTTGGTAAAGGCAGTTGATTGGTTGATTAGGTGATTAGTTGATTAGGTTGAAAGGATATGAGCCTTTCGATTGCAGAATGAAATAGCTCATAGATGAAAGCAGAAAGCGGGAAGGCATTCGATTGCGGAACGCGGATTTCGGATTTCGGATTGCAAAGATTTAAGAATGGATTACGCGGATTAATGGGATTGTTGCCCCAGCTAAATCTGCTGCACTCGTTTTCCACGAATACGTTTAACGGGATAACAGCTGATTGATGAAAGGCTAAAGGTCAGAGGAGAAAGATTCCGGGTTCAAGGTGAAAGGCGCCACGGCTGGAAGGCTTGAAAGCTAGGGACAGATCAGACTTGGCCTTCTGGATTTGCAGTGGGCTAACCTCCAGGCTTCCCAACAAGCCGCAAGGCCATCAGTCCTCACCTCCGACCCTCTCATTTCTCACCTTCTTATCTTCCGCCCTATCACTTTCTCACCTTCCGTTCCCAACCTGCTACCCTCTGCCCTTTGCTCTTTGCCCTCAGCCCCCTATCCTCAGCACTCAGTCCTTACCACTATGCCCTATGCGTTTCGTTTTTTCAAAAATACCCTCTCTTTTAAATTAGCTCCTTCCAAATTCTCATAAATCCGCAATCTGAAATCCAAAATCCGCAATCGAAAGATTCCCGCATTCCGCATCTTTAGCCGCGGCATAGTCCTGCCGTATCGGACGACGACGGGTCCGACTTCCCAATTCCTATAGAGTGGACGCATAAACGTAAAAATTCTCATTATATCAGCATGATAAGATAAAATACTACTTGACTTTTTTTGATATAAGTACTACTAANAT
>JGI24672J20091_10000598_pt1 | contig 9580 bp, 5 predicted proteins | sample OlaalgELextract2_FD_20091 | JGI IMG/M metagenome (IMG submission 20091) | reverse complement strand
GTTGCTTATGGTTTTATTCGTAAAACCCGGGCACTGCAACACTTTCAAATACACCAACTTAATTTATTCCGGACAGCAGTGCGCTTGCGCGGGGATGACAAAGGAACGCGGGGATGACTTCCGCCGGTTAGCATTGCTCCCAGGGAAGGCCGTCAAAGCGCCAACCGCCGAGGGTGCTGCGGTGGTGGCTATCGTCGAGTTCGCCTTCGAAACCCTGTGCGATATTGTAAACGCGTTTGAAGCCATGTTCGAGCAGCAGGTTGCCGGCCTCCTCGGAGCGGTTGCCGCTGCGGCAGATCAGCACTACCGGCACGCTAGCGTGCTCGGAAGATTCGATCACACCGCCGAGAATCAGCTTGCGCACTTCGCGCTCGAAATCGGGGTTGATGACGAAGTCGGGTTCATCGATCCATGGGATATTGACCGCGCCGACCGGATGACCGATGAATAGGAATTCCATGTCCGAGCGCACATCGATAAAGGCGGTGCTAGCTTCGGTTTGCATCAATTCGTAGGCTTCGGTTGCGCTGATGTGTTGTACTTTACTTTCAGACATCTCTCTAACTATTTGATTGTTCAATAAAATTATGCAGGTAACAGATACCAAATATGCTATAGAGTGAGGATAGAATCGAGCATTATTTGAGATTTTTTCAATAAACCAGTGAATTTGCCCGAAAAACCAGTCCTATCAGGCGCCATCCGTCCAGAAATGCGGGGATTTCATCGTTTAGTCGGCGATTATCAATTGAGTTCTCAGCAGAGGCGCCCAGGGCTGTTTATACTTAATTACACTGCGATTTAACGGTTTTGTCGATGCCCAACAGCGTAAAAGGTCAAGCTTTCAAGTCTTTGCTGCGGCTTGGCGTTTTGCTGTTTATATCGCTGTTCGCAGCGACGGCTCAGGCCGTTATCGCGGTCGATAATGTCTCGACCGTGGTCGATAACAATCCAACTACGCTCACCCGGTCCCACACCACTAATGCGGGCAGCGATCGTTTGATGCTGGTCGGCGTGTCGTTGCTGAACGAAGATCTGGAAACAGTTTCATCGGTTACCTACAATGGCACCGGGCTCAACTTTGTCGGTCAGGTCAGCCAGGGTAACGATTCGCGCGTCGAGATCTGGGCCTACCTCAATCCGCCGGTGACCACCGCCAACGTCGTGGTTACATTCAACGAGCAGGTACAGCTCGGTGCAATTGTCGGCATCGTTACCTTCACCGGCGTTAATCAAACGAGTCCTTACGGAGCGTTTCAGTCGAACACGGGAGATTCGACCACTGCCACGGCAACCGCATCTTCGGCTAGCGGTGACCTGGTGTTCGGCGTGATGGCGGCGGAGCGGCAGGACAGCGGCCCGGTGGTGGTGGGCGGCACGGCACGCTGGACGCTGAAATCACAGAACGGTAACAATAGAACCGCCGGCGCGGGTGCGACCTTCAGCGGCGCCGCCTCGGTCAACCTGCGCTGGAATATGAACGAAACCGACGACTGGGCGATCGGCGCCATTTCACTGCGTGATGTCAACGCGCCGGCCGCGACCGGATTCTGTGACGATTTCGAGTCGGGCCTCGGCAACTGGGCGATCGATACCAGTGGTGGCGGTAGTGCGGGCATTAACGGCGCCACCTTCAACTCGGCTGCCAACAGCCTGTACACGCACTGGGACCCGGTCAGTGTCACCAGTAATCTGGCTATCGACGCCAGCGGCAAGCCATACCAGCTAAGTCTCTGGATTAGACGCGGAGACGACAGTTTCAGCGAAAATCCGGAGGCGGGCGAGGATTTACAGGTTCAGTATTTCAATAACGTCGGCAGCTGGATTACGCTGGAAACCTTTGTCGGCAACGATACTCCCGGACAGGTCTACGAACGCAGCTATCCGCTGCCGGCGGATGCACAGCATGGAAACTTGCGTGTGCGCCTGACTCAGACTGGCGGCAGCGGTATCGACTGGGACTACTGGCACGTCGACGACGTCTGTTTACTCGAAGTGGTGCAGCCCGAAATCGAGTTTCGCATGGACGAATTGTCGTGGAATGGCGCGCCTAACGAAGTTGTCGACAGCAGCGGTAACGGCAACAACGCCAACGCCAACGCGGCCAGCGGCCTGACCACGATCAACCCGGGACAGATTTGTCGTGCGGGTGATTTTGATGGGACCGACGATTACATCGAATCGAACGATATATATCCTTTACTGGGCAACACTGCGTCGATGAGTTTCTGGATTAGAACCACGCAAACCGGTAATAACCTCGGCTGGCAGGCGCCGGGTATTGCCGGGATCGAGGAGGCGGGTGGAGCCGACGACATCTTCTGGGGCTGGCTCGACGCCGGCGGCCGCATCGGTATCTCGGTCGGTAATGACTATTCAACCAAGTCGACCGTCGCGATAAACGACGGCAGTTATCATCATGTGGTGTTGACGCGTGATGCGACGACCGGCGACTACAAGATCTATATCGACGGCATACTCGATGCATCGGGTAGCAGTACCGCGGGCATAATAGGCAACAGCTTTTCCAGTATCGGCAGAATCGAAGATACTGGCGGCACGCCGGTATATTTCCAGGGCGAACTCGACGAATTGCTGGTGTTCAATTCGGTTCTCTCGGACAGCGCGGTCACGTCGATTTATAGCAATCAGGCGAACGGTCGCAACATCGACGGCAGCAATCGCAACTGCGCCGGTTCGTTGGCCTGGTTTCGACTCGACGCCGATGCCGGTGTCTGGAACGGCAGCGCCGGCGAGGTCGTCGATCAGTCCGGCAATTTTACCGGCGCGGCGGCGCTCGGCACCGGTGCCGGCGTCGATTCGGTACTGGCACAGGTCTGCCGGGGTATCGACATTCCGTTTAACAACTCGAATGGCGCTCAGTACGGTTTTGACAGCGGTATCGATGTCGATGCCGATGTCGGTAACCTGGGTTCGATCAATTTCTGGTACAACAGTGACAACAACTGGGTCGGCGGCGGCAATCGTATGCTGGTGGACGCATCGCCGGACGACTTGCCCGGTGCGGACAAGTATTTTTACGTCGTGTTGCTGAATAATGGGAGGCTGCGCTTCGCGCTCGAAGACAGTTCCGATGCAGACTTTTCATTTCAGACCGGGGTGAACGCCATTGCCGGCGGTGTCTGGACGCACATCGCGGTAACCTGGGACATGAGCGGCAACCGCGAAATCTATATCAACGGAGCGCTGGCTGCGACCGATACCAATGCAACCAACGGACAGCTCGCGGCACTGCGTTCGCTTTACTTTGGCGACAACCGCAGTAGCTATCACCCCGGCGCAACGGCGAATTCCGCCGACGGCATCATCGACGAGGTGCGGGTTTACGATCGCGTGCAAACCGCCGGCGAAATCATCACCGACTTGAATGCTACACATTCTTGCGCGGGCAGCCTAACCGATCACCTTTCGATTACGCATGACGGCTCCGCCATCAATTGCCAGCCCGAGAGTATTACCATTTCGGCTCACACCGCGACCGGGCCGCACGATGTCGATATCGCCTATACCGGCATCGCCTCCCTCAGCGTGGATACCCTGCATGGCGACTGGAGCTATGTCAGCGGCGGCAACCCGGCCAACCTCAGCAATTCGGGGAACGGCAACGCAAGCTATACCTTTGACGGAACCGAGAATGGTTCGGTAGTGCTCGCACTCTATAATACTTTTGCTGAGACCATCGATATCGACGTCTCCGATGGCACCTATACCGAAAGCAGCGGCACTGCGGATGCGTCCGACGATCCACCGCTGACCTACGCGCCTGCCGGATTCAACTTCCTCGTCAACGGGCTCGCCGATCCCATTGGCACCCAGATTTCGGGCAAAGCTTCAAACCTCGGCCATGGCGCGCAGACGCTCGAGTTGCAGGCCATCAATACCAATGATGACACCGGCGTCTGTGAGGCTGTCCTTGCCGGTACGGTGGACGTCGAGATCGCTTTCCAATGTGAAAACGCCAACACCTGTCAGCGCCCGATCTACGTCGGCGGCGCGGGCCCGTCGACGCAGGTGAACGGCACCAACACCGACGTGGTTACGCCCCTGGTTTATACCGATGTATCGCTCGACTTCGGCACGGCGGCCGATACCACTGCTGATTTGGTGCTGAACTACCCTGACGCGGGCCAGATCCGGTTGCATGCGCGATATGCCCTGCCACCGAGCGGTGAAGATCTGATAGGGGCCAGTAATAGTTTCGTGGTGCGTCCATTTGGCTTCGATATAAATGTGCCACACCCAAGTACCCACGCTACCACGCATGCGGGCGATGTGCTCGCGTCAGCCGGTTCGGCCTTTACGGTCAGTGCCGCCGCAGTGCTCTGGAATAGCGCGGACGACGATCTACTCGGCACCTCGGATGGCAGTCCCGACAATCACGATGATACCGATCCCGTCAACAACGACGTCTTGAGCGGCAACAGCGTCATCCTCGGTGGCATCTCCTATACCGGCACTCCGAACTTCGGCCAGGAAAACGAAGACATCGAACTGACGTCGCTGTTGCTCGCGCCCGCCGGCGGCACCGACCCGGGTTTACCGGTCAATACCCTGATTATGAGTTTCGTAGCCGGCGCTGGCTCCAATCCGAACGTGGTTTTCAACGAGGTGGGCATCATCGAAATTGCGGCAGACGTTGCCGGCCTCGACTATCTGGGCATCGGCGCCGCAGAAACGGCGTTGATGACGTCGAAGTCAGGATATGTCGGGCGCTTTAATCCGGCGAGCCTGTCGATTTCCGCCTTTGTCAACGGTGATTTCTCAAATGCTAACCCCAGCGGTGCGATTCCGTTCACCTATATCGGCCAGGGTTTCACCTACGACACCAATCACCCTGCTTTCACGGTTAGCGCGTTGAATGTCGGCGGTGGGGTGACGATGAATTACACCGACAACCTCAATGTTGGCGATAATTGGGCCAAGCTCAGCGCCGGTAGTGTGAACTTTACCTCGCCTACGGCGGATAACGTCCAAGATGGCACCGACGGACTGACTCGCATGGCGATCAGCTATACGGAGGATCCACTGGATTTCATTATGACTGACAACGGCAACGGCACCCATGAATTCGAGTTCAGGGACGACAGCTATGTCTACGATAAAGATTCGAACAGCCTGGTCGCCCCGTTCAGTTCCGATATCAGCCTGGTTATCAACAGTGTGCAGGACGGTGATAGCGTTGCAACCGTTACCGGCGTAACCCTGACCCCGAACCCGGTCGATCTGCGTTTCGGGCGTTTGCGTATGGAAAATGCTTTTGGCTCCGAGCTCGGTGACCTGATCATGAATTATCATATCGAGTTCTTTGACCTGATCGGTGCAACTCCATTCTGGACTCGGCATCATGATGTCGATACCACCACCATGCTGGGCGATATCAATGCCGTACCCGGAAATACCGCGGCTACTTCGATTAATCCGACCTTCCCACTCGGCAAGTTCGAGATTACGCTATCGGCGCCGGGCATCGAAGTGACCGAGACCATTACCAATCTGGTCGATACTTCCGGTGAACCCTGGTTGCAGTTTGACTGGGATCAGGACGGCTTATACGACAATAATCCATCTGCGCTCGCAACTTTCGGTATCTTCGAAGGCGATCCGGTGCAGATCTACATCCAACAGATATACGAGTAACCGGCCGCGATTAGCGAATCTATTAACCCGGCTAAATCTGCGCGACTTAGGCCCTGTGGGTCCCGACCTACGCGGCCCGACCTACGCGGCCCGACCGAAATCGAGTAATATACAAGGTCTTCAACAATGGAAGCCGGCGTGCAGGCGGCTGAGGGCTCATCATGAAAACCGTTTACCTTTTACGCCATGCCAAATCGAGCTGGGACGACAGCAGCCTGAGTGACAAACAGCGCCCGCTGGGCGAACGCGGGTTGCGGGATGCGCCGGCTATGGGAGCGCGCTTTAACGCTCGCGACGAGCAACTCGAACGGGTTCTTTCGAGCCCTGCGCTGCGGGCCCACACTACCGCTAAGCTATTTTGCGAGGCTTGCGGATTTCCGTCGCAGGATATCGTAGTCGAACCCGATTTGTATTTTTCCGGTAGCGGTTCGATCCAGGACTTGATCCTGGAGCAGGACGACCGTGTCCGCAGCCTGATGCTGGTATTTCACAATCCGGATATTACTTATTTCGCCAATTCGATCGACTACGATGTGCGGCTCGACAATGTGCCGACCTGCGGATTGGTCCGGCTCGATAGCGATATCGCGCAATGGCGAGACTGGTCGCACGACAACACGATATTCGACTATTTCGATTATCCGAAAAACGAGTCGGGCGAGGTCGTGCGCGGCTAGCCGGGCAGGGGAGCGCTAACCATCCTAACTAGAACGTATGTGGATGTTCCTGCTCACGCCCTGCGGTTTGCGGCGTTTGAGTCGGCGGGCGTCGCGAATGCGTTCCTGTGCATCCTGTATCAACGCCTGCTGACTGCCGTCACCGGTTTCGCTCTTACCCTGAAGCTGGGTGTAGGAACCGTCGTCGTGCATTTGCCAGATGCTGTGCTCGTCCGATAACTGGGTATCGATGATGTTGCGCAATCCAGCCTGCAGTTCGGTATCCTCGACCCGCGCCAGCACTTCGACCCGGTGCTCCAGGTTGCGCATCATCGAGTCGGCCGATCCGATATAGTACTCCGGCTGATCGCCGTTCTGGAAGTAATATATCCGGCTGTGTTCGAGGAAGCGCCCGATGATACTGAACACGCGGATGTTGTCCGATAGTCCCTCGATACCGGGGCGCAGGCGGCAACTGTCGCGCACGATCAGGTCGATTTTAACGCCGGCTTGCGATGCCTGGTAAAGCGCGCGAACGATATCCTTGTCCTCGAGCGCGTTAATCTTGATTTGAATCAACCCGGGTGACGCGCTGCTGTGAATGTCGATTTCGCGCTTAATTTTATCGAGCAGCGCGCGCTTGAGCAGCTTTGGCGCCGGCAGAATCTTGCGATAGTCGCGCTTGGGTGTAAATCCGGTAGTCAGGTAATTGAACAATTCGGTGATATCGCGGCCGATATCCTGATCGCAGGTTATGAGCCCGAGATCGGTGTAAAGCCGTGCATTGCCGGCGTGGTAGTTACCGGTACCGATATGCACATAGCGGCGCAGTCCGCTGTAATCTTTGCGCACCACCAGGATCACCTTACAGTGGGTTTTCAAATCCATTACGCCGTAGGTCACGTGAATGCCGGCTTCTTCCAGGCGGCTCGACCAGCGGATATTGGCGGCTTCGTCAAAGCGGGCTTTTAACTCGACCACGACCGCGACCTGTTTACCGTTTTGCGCCGCGTCGATCAGATAATCGATAACCTTGGTGTCGCCCGAGGTGCGGTAGAGCGTCATCTTGATCGCGCGCACCTTGGGGTCTCGGCTGGCCTCGCGCAGCAAGCGCTCGACCGAGGTAGAAAAGGATTCGTAGGGGTGGTGTAACAGGATCGAGCCGTTATCGCGCACCGCGTGGAAGATATTGGGCATGTGCGCCAGTTTGGGATGGTCGATCGCATAATGCGGCGGGTCGCGCAGCGCCGGAATTTCGAGGTCGATCAGGCTTAGCAAATCACGCGTCGCCAGTAAACCGCGTTTTTCGAATACATCCGATTCATCCAGCCCCAGCTCGGCGGCGAGCATGCTGCGGCGGGCCGTATCCATATCGTGTTGCACCACCACTCGTACGATGTTGGCAAAGCGGCGGTGGCGTACCTCCGATTCGATCATTGCCAATAAATCGTCGGCCTGATCTTCGTCGCGCGCGGTATTGGCGTTGCGCGTCACATAAAAAGTCTCGCAGGCGACGATTTCCATTTTTGGAAACAACACGTCGAGATTTTTCGCCATAACGCTTTCCAGCGGCACGAAGATGTGCGAGTCCGGCACTTGCAGGAAACGCGGGATGCCGAGCCCGACCGGAACCTTGACGCGGGCGCGTAGCTCATCTTCGCTATCGCTGTGGCGCAGCATTACCAGCAGATTCAGCGACAGGTTGGAAATGAACGGAAACGGGTGCGCGGAATCGACTCCCTGCGGCGTGACCAGCGGGTATATGTTTTCGAAATAGTAGCTGCGTATCGTTGCCTTATCGGCATCATTAAGCGCGTCGTAGGGCATGATGTGTATATCGCGCTCGCCCAGCAGCGTAATCAGCTCCGCTACCAGCCCCGACTTTTCGGTTTCGAGTTCGCGCACCTTGACATAACATTCCTCGATCTGCTGTGCCGGCAAGCGGCCGTCGACACTGTAATTCATGACGCCCGCGCCGACCTGTTGTTTCAGGCCGCCGATACGTTTCATGAAAAACTCGTCCAGGTTCGAACTGACGATGCCGATAAACTTTAGCCGTTCCAATAGCGGATTGGATTCATCCTTGGCCTCGTGCAATACGCGTCGATTGAATTCGAGCCAGGTCAACTCGCGATTGAGGTAGAGCTCCGGAATATCCAGATCCGCGTATTTCGCGGCCGCTACGGATTCCGAATCGGGTGCGGCTACCGACGCGGCATCGGGTGAAGCTTTCGCTACGGGCCTGGATCTGGTTGCCGGGGCGGTTTTAGCGGCCGTCACGGGCGCTTTCGCTGGCGGCAAACCCTGCTCGGGGATTACCGACAGGTCTTTTTCGATGACGCGGTTGGTAGCCATAGTCGTTTCTATTTATGTTGATGGTTAATGGTGCTCGGGAACAAAGGTTTGGTCGGCCAATGGCGGACGCACATAACCTCCTGCTTTTTCGCGCGCCGGCAAGTCGATCGGTGCCGGAGTCAGATCTTCGTAGGGAATCAAGCTCAGCAAGTGCTTGATGCAGTTCAGGCGCGCGTGTTTCTTGACATCGGCGTTGACCACATACCACGGCGCCTGCTTGATATCGGTATGCGCAAACATCTGGTCCTTGGCTTTGGAATACTCGACCCACTTGTTACGCGATTCGACATCCATCGGGCTCAGCTTCCAGCGTTTGGTCGGATCCTTGATGCGTCCCTGGAAACGTTCTTCCTGCACATCGTCGCTAACCGAGAACCAGTACTTGATCAGGATGATGCCGGAGCGTACCAGCATGCGTTCGAACTCGGGGCAACTGCGCATGAATTCCTGGTATTCTTCATCGGAACAAAATCCCATGACGCGTTCGACGCCGCCACGGTTGTACCAGCTGCGGTCGAACAACACCATTTCGCCGGCGGCGGGCAGATGCGGCACGTAACGCTGAAAATACCACTGAGTCTTTTCGCGTTCGGTGGGCGTGCCGAGGGCGACCACGCGGCAGATTCGCGGATTCAGGCTTTCGGTAATGCGTTTGATAACGCCGCCCTTGCCGGCGGCGTCGCGCCCTTCGAAAATACAGACAACCTTGAGACCTTTTTCCTTGATCCATTCCTGGAGCTTGACTAGTTCTATCTGTAGCTTGGCCAGCTCTTTGTTGTATTCCTTATTCGCGATATTCGCGATCTTATTTTTGGCATTGCTGTTTTGACTCGCATTATTGGTATCAGACACTATTCTCGTCCTCTATTTTATTAGGTGGGACCGACCAACGTATAATAGGTGGGACCGAC
>JGI24672J20091_10000595_pt1 | contig 9625 bp, 5 predicted proteins | sample OlaalgELextract2_FD_20091 | JGI IMG/M metagenome (IMG submission 20091) | reverse complement strand
GACCAAAATTCGGCTGGCGGCGGCGGCGGATTTCGGCACGACCTCGTGAACGGAGGAACATCACATTATTAGTGAGCCTAAGTATGGAACACGTGGTATCAGACGTTCTGTATCTTGCTAATTACAGATGTTCCGTCTATAATAGAGTGCAAACACCCGCCAACGCCAAAATTTGAAACAAAAGTGATTCGAATTCGGATTTTCGGATCAATCTGGATCCGGATGTCCGTCGTATAGGCCTACGTCCCAAAATTGTGGATGCATTATCTCGTCGGCGTCAGTCATTTCGTCAAGTATGGTACAAATCAGCTGTTGATTGTATGAGAATTGAGAAAACAAAGAAAATAACAAATGTCTGAAAATTGCCTATTCCTCAGTGGTGAAGAAAATGATAAAGTGATCCGGAATCCATGGGCAGATCCGGATCACCACCAAGTCAATCACTTCTATGGGGTCACCTCTTGTCCGTGCCTGCCAAGTTTGGTCGACGTCCGTTTCCGTGTTCGTCACTTATCCTGTTTACAGAATGAATGAAAGAATGACAGAACGATCACATAACATCCAGGGCCTAAAACTGTGTGTTTTCTGACACAAAGTGTGCAGTTGACTTTGTCAAGTATGCAGTTGACTTTGCTGAATGAAGTGTGTTAGGCCCTATGTGAAGTAGCAATAGCAAAATGCAATGGAGATTTCTGACGGAGATGATAAGCTATTTGCACAATATCCCTGGGGTGGGGTCCCATAGTAAAAGTGTCTGCGATAAAATAACACACAATAATAGACATTGTTCTGTTTTACTGTGTTTACTTTTCTAAATACAACAGGATGATCGATGATGAACAGATGCAGACTGCAGTAAATGAATGAAAAACAACGGATGGAAGAGCTATCTACGGAAGACCATACATGACATCGACATTATTTTTACTAACTCGCGATCGCGAGATAGTAAGTCGCGATCGCGAGTTACTTTTGGTCCCGTTCGTTTATTAACAGAACCGGATGTTTTGTGTTCTTCCTAGTTTGCGCCATACCAGAGCCATTTTATTACTCGTATTTCGGTATAGTGCGAGTGTTAAAGATTGTTGCTAGGTAACAGGTAGAAAAAATTGCAATACAAACTATTTTGCTTACATAGGCCTGAGCCCGTAGGTGGATAAGCCACTGAGTCTCTGACGCATGGCCATTGCAACGCCATACCTCAGGTTACCTTCCCAGCCGCAGGACATCGCTGCCCTACGACTGGTACCAAATTATACTGCTTGGTGACAGAGGCACGTGTGTGAACAACTTGCCTAAGGTCGTTACCTTGCAGTGGAATGGCCGGGAGTCGAACTCACGACCGCTCGAGTTGCAAGCTAACGCCTTAACGGGTCGTACTAATTAATGCCCGGCAGTGCCCGGCGAAGCTTTACGGACACTTCGGGACCAGGACACTTCGGGACCAAGACACTTCGGCACTGGTCCCGAACTGTCTCGAGACACTTCGGGACCAAGACCCTTCGTGACTAATGATGTTCTGTGTGCGCCTGTAAAATGATTTCGTGGCTCTCTAGTCCGCGTCTATGCGTTTGGCCAACGGGAGAAATGTGTCTGAAAGTGCGCCTACAAACCGTAACACTAAGCAAGCCCAACACTGCTAAGACAGCAGACAGCAGCCGCACGTTTACTTCCACAAGAAGTGCCTCACCATGGAGCAGCTGCAGCATCTGGTACAGGTTTAGTCGACTGTGTCCAGCCTTGACATTGATCCGGTGATGCCATCCTTCGACATCTTTGTTGGTCCGGACTGGCTGGCGGTACACCGACCATGCTGATGGTGGCCACACGCTGGACTCTATCCACGTGTGGCGCCCATACTGCAGATGCTGGCTAATGAGTGCCTCGTCAGTTGCGCCTTCCAGTTCGGTGAATGCCGAGGTGATGACGTCACATGGCAAGAACGCCAAAGCTAGCGTCTTGCGGCATATCCGATTCACCTGCTCGTCTAGGTCGCTTGCAAGACGCTTTAATCCCCGCCGGACTGAACATTTTACGGCGGCTTCCCGTTGTGTTAACTCAAGTCGTTAATAGCTTCTATGCGACAAACAATCTGGTCGATTGATCGTTTGATCGTCCACGGTGTTGCCGCACTCCTTGCCTTGAACCGCCGGTTACTGCAGTCCCCCTCCGCCGGCTCTGTCACTCATGCTTTAATTATAACCCTCTGTAGTTTAGTAGCATTGTCGACATCGAGACACTTCGGCACTGGTCCCGAACTGTCTTGAGACACTTCGGGACCAGTCCCGAAGTGTCCGGACACTTCGGGACCAGTCATATGGTACCGAAGTGTCTTGGTACCGAAGTGTCCTGGTACCGAAGTGTCCTGACACCCCGGCGAATGCCCGGCAAGTGCCCGTCTACAGATATATTGTAAATTTAGACATTTTATCATTTTTGCGTCGAAGAAGCCGTGTAGAAATAGATCTAGGCCTACACTACCATACCCCTACACTATGACGTAAGCCTACTTACTTGTGCTCTGTAACCGTTTACGTATGCGGTCTAGCGACCGTCTCATTAACGAAGTGGGTAATCCTAGAAAGCGCAAAGTTAACTATTTAAAGTCGACCACTGTCATTCACTTATTTCTTTTATTTTCTACATGTAATTAGAATTATGACAGTTTACAGTTTATGTTGTTGAACTGTTCCAAGAGATAGGTAGCCTAATTCATTCTAGCTGGGTGTTTTTTTTGATAGGCCTAGATCTAAAAGCGGATTAAAACACAAGTGCGAGATTATAGTTAAAACTCTGTGAGAATCACAGTCCGTATATCGCAGTCACAGGGTTTTAGGGTCAGGGTTAGTGTTAGTATTAGTTATCTGACCGGGCACTTGCCGGGCATTGCCGGGCACTACCGGGCATTACCGGGCATTAATTAGTATGACCGGCCTTAACCACTACACCACAAGGCACATATCCGTATAAATCGACTGTTTTTACACTAGGCGATAATACAAGTTTGCGCTGTTTGTGTTGGTGCTTGTCGACTATTTCCATGACTGATAATGCATAGTTTGCACGTCATTTGGTTGGCGTACAGTAACTCAACTCAACTCAAAGTGTACGGCGGACGCAGATGTGAACACCTCTATGTCCGCAGCAAAATATCCGCAGACTATAATTAAGACTCTTTTGTATACACTTCGTGAACAGATTATTACTGAGGGTGAGGGAGGGGGCAGCTAATGGATGTCACAGCAAGCTATTATAACTGCTAGATTTGGCTTGACTGCAGTGAGTTAACCGACATGGCAGGGTTATTGTTAGTGACAGGTTTAGGGTTAGGATTAGCTGTCCATGTCGGTAAACTTCAGTAATCCCCTAGATTTGTTCGAGGTAACCGAAATCTGGTAAATCTGGTAATTGTGTGCATGCATGATGGGGCTCGTAACTGGACAACTGGTGGATACGCCGACTCGCGGATGTCGCAGCAAGCTATTCTATACTTCCTAAAACATAACTAAACGTTCTATAATGTGTATTTAGCTGCCCCTCCTGAAAATCCCACCCCCACTATCGGCCCTTCGGGCCTCAGTCTTCGGACGTTATGGGCCTGAGACAGCAAAACTCTCTTGATCTCCTTGCTGTTTTTACAACTCGCACACTGGGTTACCATTGACAATGCATTTACAGCCATTGCAATTTGCGCTTGTGTCAGATCATGTGACCTGCGTATAGGGGTCAAAACTAAGTACATATTTGGTATTCGTGACCTATATTTCTCTAGTCACTATGCAACTTGTATTGGCTATGATGGTGATTAAGATCCACTTACACTCTACATTTTTACCATTTTTACCGCACGACGCTATGCTAGCGCGGTATATGCTGTCGCCGTGTGTCCGTCCGTCCGTCTGTCCGTCCGTCACTAGCCGGTACCGGTATTGTACCAAAACGGCTAAACACAGAATCATGCAAACAACTCCGTGCGATAGCCCAGGGTGTCTAGTTGTCTTATGCCAAAAATCTTGGCGAAATTCCAACGGGGTCACCCCTAACAGGGGTGCCAAATAGAGGTGGGGTCAGTTTCGATGGGCGATTTTCGACCTATATCTCGCTATATCTCATAAACAGTGCAAGATAGGGTCATCTTTACTATGGAAGGCTAATAGTAACTCGTATGCGTGCTATCGAATGGCGCCATTTTCAGTGACCTTGAGTGACCCCTAACTACTGCAAACCACCACATTTTCCAAATTTTGCACCTCTTTTCATATCTTCGTAGTGGGTAGAGATAGAGACGTCAAATTTGATAGGCGGGTTGACCCGAGCAAGTCCTAGCCCACGGATGACAAATCATCGCTGAAAGGGGCGTGGTTGAGGTCACGTGAACGATGTAAATTTTGGTGGGCACCAGCCATATCTCCGGAACCACTGCAGCTACAGTCATCAAATTTTGCACGTAGGTAGGCTATATCAAGTCCCAGCATATGGATGCCTTCAAAGGGGCGTGGTCAGGGTCACGTGACCTATGTAAATTTTGGGAAATAAATCATAATATCTCGGAAACGGTGCAAGATAGAGACATAGTTCCAATGAAAGGCTAATAGGAAATCGTATGTGGCCTATCGATTGGCACCATTATCGGTGACCTTCAGTGACCTTGAAGGTCACTTTGGCTGTTTGAAACCTTTCTGTCTCACATAACTTGGGAAATACAGCATGTATTATCTACGATATGTTTGCACATGAATTGGAAATTGCAGGTGGCTTGTAATTTCAACTATCTTTTCTATAGTGAAGGACTTCTCAAGGTCACAGCTAGTCACGTACACTGTAAATGTGGTAATATCTCGGAAATGGTGCAAGATAGAGACATAGTTGCAATGGAAGACTAATAGGAAATCGCAAGTGGCCTATTGAATGGCACCATTGCCAGTACCCAAGAATGACCTTGAAGGTCACTTTTGCTGTTTGAAACCTTACTAACTCCCATACCTCGTGAAACATAGCACAAATTTACTAACATAGCGCGTCGCACGGTCTCTCTGCGGTAGCGGAGCTTCTTGTCATTTGTGAGTTCCTTTTATGTCACTGTGATATTATACTGTGTTGTGATTTCGTCTAACCTGTAGTCTTTTCTGTTGTCCATTTCTGTGAATACTTGCCAAACAGTAGATGCATTAACTACCCAATAACTTTTTTTCCCAAATATTTCAGAAGTGGATTTTTAACATAGTTAAATGTATACATAAATCTTCATTTAGTAGTTGCTTTGGTTTGTATTGCAATTTTGTCTAAGTTCACAGACATCTCTACTGGACTAGTAGATTAAATTTATGATAAGATAAGATAATACGATATTAAGGATAATGTCATATAAGTGCGACAGTATATGAAAGAAATTTGTCGTAATAAATATCTTTACAAAGAACTAAAAACCTGTTTGTTATTTGGCGGCCAAATGGCAAACTATAATTTGACTGTGGCTGCTAGCTTGATTGTTGCACCCTGCAACTGCAGTGCTTTGGGTTATTCCTTGGGTCCTTTGTGTATGTTGTATTTTGAACATTTAAATTTGATAATATATTGTGGTATAGATACCATACACGGCCAGTCTAGTTTTGTACTTTGTCTAGGTTGTCTGTATTTCTTGGAACTTTGAATGAGCTTGACGTGCGTCGGATAAGTGATGGAGGAGGAACTACGTCGTTATTGTTCTGAGCGTGGCATCTCAGATGATACCATCGAGATAATGGAAAAAGACAAAGTGAGTATGTCATTTTATCATCTGCCCGAAACGGTGTGTGTGTATGTGTGCGCGCAAGTCATACTTCATTTCGTCCTCACCTCACCGACTTTGTATATGTTGATGTTCACTTGTTTACTGTATTACATGTGCAACCCTTTCAGCACATTTGTGGCCCCAAGAACTTGCACTATGTAAATGCCCTTAATAATAATAATAATAATGCTGATGAGGAGTTTCGAACCTCGCCGTTGCAAAGGGCAAGCCTCCTCGCAGCACGAGTGCCACACAGTGGTGACTGGCTATTGGCGTCGCCAATCTCTGGTTGTGGGTTATGGCTTGATAACGAGGCCGTCCGCATTGTTGTCGCATTGAGGCTGGCTTCCGACCTTGGTAGTCTACACACTTGCCACTGTGGCAGTTTGGTTGAGGCCAACGGCACTCATGGCTTCTTTTGCAAGTAAGCTGCCAGCCGGTTTCTGAGACATCACGCCTTGAACGACTGCATTAGTCACGCTTTCAGTGCAGCGGGCATCCCCATGAGAAAAGAACCAGCTGGTCTGGCTCTGAAGGACGGGAAGCGCCCTGATGGCTGCACCATCGTTCCTTGGCGTGGTGGCAAACTTTTGGCTTGGGATGTCACGGTTTGCACCACAGTGGCCGATTCATATGTGGCAACTTCCAGTCAGTCGGCGGGATCTGTTGCTGAACAGGCTGCAGACAGGAAGTGTCAGAAATACGCCGAACTGTCTGTAGCTTACGACTTTCAGCCAGTGGCGGTCGAAACGCACAGGCCAATGGACGAATCCGCAGTTCGCTTTGTCGGTGATCTGGGCCGGAAAATCTCTGAACATTCGGGCGACCAGCTTGAGTCTCACTTTTTATTCCAGCGGATCAGTGTGCTCCTTCAACGTTTTAACTCAATTCTTTTTCACGAGACGTTTTCTGTTGAAGGAGACAGCCACGCGTAGCCATTCCAGCTCAGCAGTTTTAGTTTTTAACCCCCGGGATCTTTACTACTACGGGGGGTGAAAAAATAATAATAATAATGGGAATGAAGTACCAGGGTCCAAAAAAACATAATAATAAGTTACTTCAATTGTGGCATGTTGCAGGGGCGGTTATAGCATTTCCATTTTGTGGGCAACTGGGGGGGCGTAGATTAAGATGGGGGGGAGGGGGCTCTCACACACATGAAAGTTTTGGTTCATGTCTCCCAATTAAGCGTTATCAGCTGTGTCACCTACTTATTGATGTCATATTATTACTAATTATTTGTGCTGAAAGCAGCCAAATTTCACTAAAATTAACACAAACAACGTGCAAAAGCACGAAAAAAAATCGAAATCAGCCTGCCAGTGATGCTCTTGAACATCTGATTGGGAGGCCAGGCATCTGATTGGGGAGGGGATGTCCCCTTGGCCTCTCTAAAGAACCGCCCCTGATGTGTTGTTGCACATACTTAGCTTTCTAGTTGTGACTAGCAGAGGCGATGAATGTCACTGTATATTGATAATTTTTGCAGCTCTGTGGCACTTGCAGACTCACAGTGTGAGATGTGTTGTACTCATAGGAGCCATGGTGGATAGTGCGAAAATATGACTGAATGATTCAGTAATGTTAATTTCTGGGGCTATATCTTGGAGTCAGTACCAGGTACTATACCTTAGGGGGTATAAGCATATTTTGAATGGAACAGCATAGTATAATACATCTCAGATCATTACTGGTAGGCCTGTATCAACAGTCAGTCACCGCTGTAATGTACACAAAACGTTTGATGGCACAAACCCACAGATCATATGAACATTCAAACATGCCAGTCTTCAGTAACAATGATGGCAACCAGTCATTTAAATAAATATCACAGTTTGTGGTTAACAAGGTTGTGGTCGAGAAATAGACAGCCAATTTCTTCGACCAAATTAATGTCATGGTCAGACGGGAAGCGACCTGATGGACTGACATTGATTCCGTGGCAGGCGGGCAAACCCTTGACACGGGATGTCACGGTCGTCTGCCCCTTACAGGGCTCTTGCCAGTCCTTGAAAGTCCTTAATTTTTTTTACCGCACGACGCTATGCTAGCGCAGTATAATGGGTATATGCTGTCGTCGTGTGCCTGTCTGTCTGTCCGTCCGTCCGTCCGTCTGTCTGTTACAAGCCGGTATTGTACCAAAACGGCTAAACATAGAATCACGCAAACAAATCCATACCATAGCCCGGGTACTCTAGTTTTCTGGTGCCAACAAATATCCGCGAAATTCCAACGGGGTCACCACTAACGGGGGCACCAAACAGAGGTGGGGTAGGTTCAGATCGGCGATTTTCGACCTATATCTCACTATATCTCATAAACGGTGCAAGATAGGGGCATAGTTACTATGGAATGGTGCCATTTTCAGTGACCTTGAGTGACCCCTAACTGCCCCAAACCACCCAATTTTCCTAATTTTCTACCCCTTTTCTTTTCTTCATAGTGGGTAGAGATAGAGACGTCAAATTTCATATCATACCCATCATATAAACCTTGAATGGCACTAAATAGCCTTCTTGTGCTGATGTGCCGTTAAGAAACTACACACTCACTCACTCACTCGCTTTAGGGACCTTGAAGGTCACTGTTGCTGTTTGAAACCTTTCTGTCTCACATAACTTGGGAAATACAGCGTGTATTATGTACGATATGTTTACACATGAACCGGAAATCGCAGTTGTTTTGTAATTTCAACTATCTTTCCTAAAATGAAGGACTTGTCAAGGTCACAGCTAGTTGCGTACACTGTAAATGTGGTAATATCTCGGAAACGGTGCGTGATAGAGACATAGTTGCAATGGAAGACTAATAGGTAATCGTATGCGGCCTATCGAATGGCAGCATTGCAATACCCTTGAATGACCTTGAAGGTCACTTTTGCTGTTTGAAACCTTTCTAACTCCATGGTGTAGAGTTGAAATGAAGACAGCATTGTATAGCACTTGGAAGGTACTGTCACGTGGCATTGACAGATTCTTGAGCAACAAAGCCCTGTGAGCAGTGGAGATGTTAAGTCAAAATAGGGGTCAAAAATGACAGTTTTTCGCCCCTAAAATTGTAAGGAGAGGGGATACCCGTGATTTCTCACCTAATGTTTCAAATTGCACTAGATAGACGTCATGTGTTAAAATTTGGTAAAGATCCATCGAGGGACCGCAGAGATTATCCGTCAAGAAAAAAAAGAGAATAGAACTGTGCCAAAACATAAGCCTAGGCATGCAAGTGCCGGCGGCTAATAAACCCAACAAACTAAAAACCCAGGTTTAGTCACCTCTTACGACATCCAGCCTGGAAACAGATCAGGACTACTGTCAAAGGAAAAGATGAACGAGAAGTAAATAAGAAAGGCAGTATAAGCAAGATAAAAGGGAAGCAAGTTATAAGAAGCAAAAAAAGCAAGATATAAGGTAAACACACGAACAATCTACCTAATGCCAAAATCTACAATGTTTCTATGGTGCATTAGGCCCCGGTGGCCGCATAGGGTACTTGAAGAGATAGACACAGAGAGAAAATAACACTTAGATAATGCCATCCCTTTTGAACGAATTTGTATCTTATATTATTGCACTTAGTATGTTTCACAAACACTGGCAGAAACCTGCTTGTGCCTGAAACGCTTATACCGGTTTAAAATGACCGTGGTTTACTTTGCAGTTTGTTTGCGACACAAATTTGCAAATGTTATGTTGTACTGCTTCGTGTATTGGGATAGTTGTGCAGATTTAGAATGTGCATATAACGTGTTGTTTTATTGCAGCTGGATATTGCAGTCATAGCTGCTATGCCGGATAGCGACTTAAGCAAATACTTCGTCGTTGGTGACCGAGTTGCTGTTAAAGAATTTTGTAAAAG
>JGI24672J20091_10000592_pt1 | contig 9707 bp, 6 predicted proteins | sample OlaalgELextract2_FD_20091 | JGI IMG/M metagenome (IMG submission 20091) | reverse complement strand
CATATTGCTTATTAGCCAAGAATATTGTCGAGCCAGTGCATGTTCTTATGTTTGGACGATCATTTTGGTAAACAATTAGTTGCTTTTGTTGTGTTTGATGTATTGCTGTATATCACTGTTAATGTTTGTATAAACTACAATTTTTGTTAATAAACACCCAACATTCACCAATTTTCAGAGTATTTTTAAAGTGTATAATATTAGAAATAACTACAACAACTTTAGTGTATTCTGTTGTCAGTGCCGCTGCTTCGTAAATGCATCTCAACACACCTTTAGTTAGCCAGCCATTTTCTCTGTAACGTCTTTCTCGAGTTTTATAAAAGAAGCTTTTAGACAAACTTGTAAAACATACTTTAAATATATTCACCAAACTTGTGTAAGTGTAATGTTGTCACTTAAGTGTATTAGACTGATAACATGTGCAGAGAAAGAAAGTAAAGAGACAGAAGCCACAACAGAGCAGAAAGTTGCCACTGGATCATATCAGACGATTCAGCCACAGTTGAGGGAGGCCAGTGAATCCACAGCAACGTTACAGGAAGAGCCGATCCAATTACAGATGACGAAAAGTTAGTATCTTACTGTGTTATTTATTTATTTTTAGCTATTCGATATGACAGACTTGCCTGGAAATTGCTGACGTCATGCATTCAATGCCTGTCACTCGGTGACCCCTGCAAACCTACGGAATTTTTGCACTGCTTATATCTACACTGCCTCTCACAAAAAGTACACCTGAAATGCTGTGTAGCAATCTTATTACACTGAGCTCTGGAAAAGCGATACGAGGGAAAGTGATGCATTATGGATTCTTATTGTCAGTCTAAGTTGTATTTTCCACCGTTTTTAAAATATTGTGAGGAAAATGTTGGCAATTACTATTTTACTTTACCAACGTTGTTTAGTACCTGCACTGAGGGTGACCCCTGTGATCTGACAAATTAAATTTAGTCTCAGCAAACACATTTTATTGGTTTGGGGGCACAAACCCGCAACCTGCATCAACGAACTTAAAATTTAGCATGGGAAAGTGGATCTCTAAAGCAGTTTGTGTCTAGGGTGGATGTTACGGGATTGTGGGTTTAGGGTAGCAAAGTCATCAAGATTATGAAGTTTGTCTATAAGTGTGTCACTCACTAATGGGAGAATTTCTTGCATGAGTTTTACAAAGTTTGGAAGTGACAACAAACAGTGCCAAATTTTACCATTACCAATGCAGCTTATGCCTCTTGAAAGTGCCAGAATTGGACATTTTTTTGTATAAATTTGCCCTAATTGACAAATCCTGTGCTGTGGGGAAGAAATTGGATATATCACAACTACAAACCTTCCCATATACAAATGCACCACTATTTTTTTCAAATTGCGTTGCATACTAGCATTTCTCCAATATTCTGCAGTATTCAGGGTGACCACTTGTCTGGAAAACCTGGAAATGTCTGGGAATTTGACAGCTGTCAGGGAAATATCAGGGATTTTACTGAAAATCAGGGAATTGTCAGGGAAAAAATCTTGTCAGGAAAAAGTTGCCTAAAACTGTTTATTGTAAAATGCGCATTTGTGTCCATACAGGTATTTAGTAGGAGTCTGTTGTGTCTTAAATGTTAAGTATATGGTTTCATATCATGTACTGTTGCATTCCTACCCCACCACTGACAGTAACACTAGTACAGGCATGATATGAGTAACACTTAACATGCCGAGTGCCGTGGAGGAGTGCCACGAACTGTGAGGGAAATGTCAGGGAATTTCACATTGTCTGGAGAGTGCTCACCCTGAGTATTGTATTAACCACCCCCTTTTTAAGCACATTATTTATGCCCCCCCATAGTTCATCAGTTTCCTGAATTATGAATTTTGAGGCTGGTCTATCATCAGCATCAGGGCCACATGGAACTGTGCACATGACCAGTAATGCAACCACAAGTTAATTCACATGATTTCATCGAACAAACGTCAGGAACAAACGTGTGTTGATCTCGGCAAGTATGAAAGATATTTGAACCAAATTTGGTATAACTCTCGTAACTCAAGCACCAGGACATCAACATGCCAATGTTCAGATTTTATTTACCGTAAAAATTCAAGGTGGCGGTGACTGCCATATTGAATTTCAGGAAATGCCAATATCTCCAGATGTTGTGAAGATATGTGCACCAAATTTGGTGGGAAGATGCAAGTGACCAAGTGACCAAAAAATCAAAATTGAAAGTTAATTCAGGTGATGTAATTCAACGAACATCAGGAACAAATGTATTCATCAAGTGTAATATATTTGTTGTGCAAGTGTAATGTTGTCACTTCACTGTATCTGACTGCCAATATGTGCAGAGGAAGAAAATAAAGAGACAGAGGCCACAGTGGAGCAGGAACGTGCCACTGGATCACATCAGATGATTCCGCCACAGTCGAGGGAGGCCAGTGAAACCGTAGCAGTGTCACAGGAAGAGCCGAACCACTTACAGATGACAACAAGTTAGTTGCTTACTGTTATTATTAGCTACATTATATTTATTTTTCTACTGTAGTTCATTAAGGGAGTTCAGTCTAATTTATGACATTAAAATAAACACTGACAGGACTTGTGTAATGAGCATAGTGACTATGAGACATATTTGAATCTGATTTCGTACATAGCTTAAGCATCTGACTACTAAGATGTCAGAATGTGCCAATTTTAATTGCTTTGAAAATTGAAGATAGTGGCAGCAGCCATATTGAATTATGAATCATTTCACGCTTATAATTTATAAACACTTTAATGTTTGTTGTTTGGAACTTTGGCGGAAAACAGCTATAAATAGACTACATGTGTATGCTAAAATGATATAATACCTTGTACACCAGAGTGATATCTGGTGGGTTTTAATGAGTTGTCAATAAATGTTTTACCATATTAAATGACAGCAGAATGCATAAGACTTGGCAGTCATTGTCAGTGAATAAGTAAGTAAAGTGAATGTGGATTTATATAGTGCAGTTACGTAACAAAAACACCTTAAAAGCTGGAGTACCAAAGGTGCTGAGATGGACATACAGAACCATCAGTTGATGGCCACTGGCTGCATGATTGTAAGATATAGTGGGCGACTTGTGTGTTGTGCTGTGATGGTGAGTTTGAACTGTATGCACCATTTAAGAGGAAGCCAGTCAAGCTGCTTAAGAAGAGCGTAAAGGGAATGGAGGATGAGAGCACTGGTACATGACTCTGGTTAGCTCACACTGTACTCCATGCTGAGGCCAGGATTGAGTTGTAATAGTCAATGCACGACACAACAGAGGGATGGATGGAGTGACCGTTGTCTTCAGTAGTTTGGTGGACATCGAGCAATGGACTCATCTCAACTGGCGAAGCCATTATAAACATATCTTGCTGACAATTTCTCCATTGGTATGCCCATACCAAGCTTTAAAACAATGTCAGTAAAACGTTAATAGTAAAAAATCAGACAGTTATCGATTGTTTACAATTATCGGATGCTAAGACACTCGATGATGAAAAACTGACGTTATTTCCAAAAACTTTCATTTTCATTTTCTGGGTGAATAGGCCTACTCAAAACTTGACAGGATGAAAATGATGGGTATTCGTGGAAAAATTTGATGCCATTTGATGAAATATTAAGATAAATCTACAGCAAGTGACTATGTGTGATCAGGTTGAAAATCTGATCATATGTTCTCAACAGAAGTGTTAATTGTTAGAGATAAGGAGAGAGCCACTAAACATTGTTGATTGGTGCACTCATGATAAGTGATTTACATACCTTGTCTGAGCAGAACACTTTTTAAATATGCAGATGACACAACTTTGGTGGTCCCCCAGCACAACTGACATCTACACATGTTGATGAATTTGACCACATTAAAACGTGGGCTGTTGCAAACACGTTAATATTGAATCTTAATAAGACTAAAGAAATTGTTTTCAGAAGGCCTAGGGCACTGCATTTCCACATGCCACCGTATATTGATAATGTCGAACAGCTGGACTGAGCTAAACTTCTTGGTGGTATATTACATGGGAATCTTAGGATGGACTAGTCATAGACTTCCTCGAGACACGCCAACGAACTTGACATGTCGAGTTCGTTTGATTGTGTTGTGTACGTAGCAAATTCCACTACACGAACTAGTTGTTAACTTCCGCGAGACAAGTCGGAGACAACTCGCCAACTTTTTTCTTGTGGGAAGTTCGTGTAATGAAATTTGGGCTTTACCACAGCTGTGTTTTCCCACGAGGTTTTTCCCAGTACATCTCGCCCCCTAAAACTGCCCCTGTGACCCCTACAATCACAGCCTTGAATTTTAGAAATACTTCTTTTGCATAAATGTCATAAATAAAATTTGATCGAAATCTGATAAGCAGTTAGAACGCTATTAAATGATTTCTGTGGCAACTACAAAGAATACTAAGAATTCTGCATCAGACTGAATCCAACAAAACTGTGTTTTCTTGTACTGTTGCATCGTTGCATATTTTGTTTTTTCAGAAACAGCGGAGGTGCCCGTTGTGAACCCAGCAGCCGGTCAATTAGAAGAGAAGCAGACGTCAGAGCTGACCAAAGCGAATGCAGTCATTGACGAACTCATGGAAACATCACCTGAAGTGATTCGTCTGATGGAACAGTCGCTAAAAAATATCACCAAATACGAAAGATCACTCTGTCAATATCATTTAAGAGAAAAGTTTCAGACTGCTCTACTTCAAGGGGGCATTTCAACGGGAATAGTGTGTAGACTTGCGAAACTGATGGCTTACAACACCGTCAGAGATGTTGGGTGTGGTGCTCGCAATGGTGCATTATTTTTCATATTTACTTATTATATCTATGTGAAACAATTAGTACTGAGTGAAGGTATTTAGTCAGAGTATACTAATGTGAACTGCATGGTAACTTTATTTACTTTTTTTACAAATGGAAGATCAAATAATGGCACGTCCCGGAAATCACGGTTAGCAGTCATTCAAGGTCATTGAAAATAGCACCATCTAATACTTGATAGGTCACATGCTACTTCTTATCATCGAAATCACAGTGGTAATTGTAGCTCTATTTTGTACAATTTTTGACATATTTAACATGAAAGAATATTGCGACCTTGAAATCTAACCTAAGGTTACTAGCCCTGCAAATTTACACAGACGTGGGGCTATCTTTTTTTCTGTTGATAGTGCGAGTCTATCTGTTTACTGCTACAGATTGGTGTTCAGTAGCAGATTTTGAACTCACGACATCATGTGAACAAAAAATGAATATAGAATTCACGATGGCAGACGGCCGACATAGTGAAAGTCATTTTTTTTGCACAATAACTTGGCAGACAAGTGTTGAATTTCAGCAAAATTTTTCACTATGAAACAGAATAGCAACATAAAGGGGGGGGCAGTGTGTTACAGTTGTTAAAGATCGTCAAAATTGGCAGCAGTTGAATGCCCGTGTGAGAACGACTATGAGTATTCTATTGTAATATGCCTGTGTTCTATTGTTTCCGATATTGTTTGTTGGTCAAAAATCCTTTTTGCAGTTTTTACCTACCTCTGTCTCCTTTGAAATCCTTGCAGTGGGGTTCTTCTGGGAACTTGGAAATGAAAATTAATACCAAAAACTTGAGTCCCTGGACTACGCAGTGGTGAAATCTGCAAGATCCTATGGTTGTTAGTTTTGACTCAATACCAGTGTGTGATGTACAGACAGAGACGGACGGACGGACATGTTGCCATGTTGCACTGTCCTATTGCTATGCAATGCTTTCATAGCTTTGTGTTGGTGTGTATTTTTCAGAAACAGTGGAGGTGCCTGTTTACGTCATCATAAATCCAGCAATCGGTGAGGCTGTTGAGCAGTGCTTTATATCAGAGCTTACCACAGCATATGAAATCATTGACCAACTCATGGAAACATCACCTGAAGTCTATTGTCTGAAGCAACAGTTGCGACAGAAAATTACCCGGTGTCAAAGATCACTCTGTCAAGATGGCTTGACAGAAATGTTTGTGGCTGCTCTGGATAAGCGAGGCATTTTACCAAGATTAGTTCGTATATTTGCGCATATGGTTGCTTACAACACAGTCAGAGATATTGGATTTAGATCAGCGAGGACCACAAACAGCATAGTCATCTATTACAGCTTTAAGACTGTGAAGGCACTGTATGAACTCAGTCAGATGATTGTGTCTGGCTTCATGGATTCTGTCTTTGCTGCTGCTGTTGAGTCGCTGGTACATCGACCTACAACTGTTGATGTCTATATGAGAGCCGATGATTTCAACTTCGCACTCTCATGTCTCTCCTCTTCACAAGGCACAGGTAAGTCCGGCTAAACCCTTCTGTACCATACCATAGTGGCCCTTTATCTGGAATAACTAGGGTGATCCAGCACCAGAACTCTCAGAAACATACAGTAATCACTGTCTTAAAAACAAGTTGTAAAGGAATCAAAAAACGTTTGAGACGTCGCTTGGTAAGTTGCCATCACTTGACCATGCAGAACTTTGTGTACAGATCTGAGAGTGCGTCATTGTCGTGTACAGAACTGGACAGTGTCTGACCCAGTTTGCAAATGCTTAGTACCATTGATTAACTACTGTCATTCATAATAATGATGATGATGACGATGATGATGACGACGATGACAACAATAGTAATGGTTGTAGAAGATAGTAATAACATTGTGATGCATTTAGTGGTAGTGGTGGTGAAGATGGTAGTAGTAGTAGTAGCAACAGGTTTTTTTTACTAAAATTGGGTATATTGTGTGAAATATGTAAATATTTGAACTACATCGGTTAAATACAGAAAGTCTCATCTGTCTTAATCTGTGATCAGAACGCCCAATCCGACTCAACTTAACTAAACTGGTGGAGTTGAGTCGGATCGGGCGTTGTGATCACTTCTACGACTCGACTCAACTGAACTGGTTCAGGAGTTTCAGCAACTTCTGAACATTTTCAGTTGAGTTGAGTTGGGTCGTAGAATTGATCGGAGCGCCTGATCTGACTCAACTCAACTGAACAGCAAGACTTTCAGTCATGACCAAGTTTTCTTTTCTTGCTGCATGATTGACACCAATGCATTATGTTATTACTTACTTAAAGCGTGACCTTGAAGAAAATAACGCCATAGCCGACGTTTACAGTATACACGCATTTTGATTGGCAACCTCTACTGAAAATGTTGTCGGACGAACAGGAGGAAGCTTTCATAGAACTCTGGTACGAACGTNCATGCTTGTACGCAGTCAACAGCAAGTCCTATAGTAACGAAAATGTGAAAAAGAAAGCCGCTGACGACATAGCAGAAAAAATTGCCATATCTGTCGTGGCGATCTACAAGAAGACCACGTCGCTGCACACACAATATTCGCGGCTCGTCAAGGCACTGCCGAGCGGTAACGGCAGTGCTGCAAAGACTTCTTGTCAGAATTGGCTGACAGGTCACAAGTAGTTTTTTTTTCAGTTTTNGGCGTGATCAGAGCGCCCGATCCAACTCGACTTAACTCAACTCAGTCACAGAGTTTCCAAACATGTTCAGAACACTGCGACTGACAAAAAATTTCGGTTTTCAGTTTTTCTCAGTCGTAAAAGTGATCATAGCGTGTCGGGCACTGTGATCACTCTTACGATCCGACTCAACTCAACTAAACTGCCAGTTGAGTTGAGTTGACTCGGATAGGGTGCTATGATCACAGCTTAATACAAACAGATTTGTGTCTTGTTTGTTTTGTAGTGTTGAGTTCACCTTCGCCCTCGTTCTTCAAATCACTCGTCTACCAACGTGACACGTCACCGCCACAACAAGTATCAATATCTGTATACATACAGTATCATAGTTCTGAGTCTGTCCTGTAATTCAGTATGTCTGTCTCTCTGGTATTTATGTTAAGACCTACATGATGGACATGTTGTTTACATGACTACAGTAAAGACATCTGCCAACAGACATTCGTCACTGTTAATTATTAGCGGACGTCTGAAACAACAAATATCATTACTGGGCTTTTAGTTTTAGTGTACATTACCAAAATGTCAACATGTCAACGTTATAAACTGCATTTTACATGAATATTTTCCGTTTTTATTAATTTTATATGTAGCTATACTATGCCACACATGGATAGCCTAACCACCAATTTTTTGGGGTGCTCCTGTAACTCAGACCATACACCCATTTTTAAAAGGATAGTTAATTTACCACTCTGCAAATTCAAACTGTGTACTGAAAATGAAGTGGTTGCCGTAAGCCACAATCAGTGAAGCTGTTTTGAGTGAAGGGGATATTTTACCAGAAGTGCTGCCTACACTTACACTAATGGTGGCTTACAGCGCAGTGACACATGTTGTAAGCCAAGCTTGGACACGGCTTAGTCTTCTGTTTCCTTTGTAAGACTCTTAAGTCATGTAGTAAAACTTGAAGTCATTTCCTTTAGCTGCAATAATTGCACAAATTAATAGCCGGTCAAAATAGTTGGAGGTTAGATGTTTCCATAGACCAGACTGTAGCCCATTTTTTCATGCTGAGTTATGCTCGAGCATGACAGCCATAGGTGGTGTGTCTGTTTGTCCGTCTGTCTGTCTGTTAAACGCTGGTATTGGCTCAGAACTAACTCTCCCCAAGTTGTAATCATCACTAAGGCGGCAGAGTACACATAGGTTGAAAGCCATTCTGCAGTTGTTTATAATGTTATCAGAGTGCTTGTGATCATCTATATATGGCCGTTATGCATCTGTCCAAATTTGAGATACTGACATTTTAAAAAGTTTAATATGGCTGCTGCCGTCTTGGATTTTCATCATAAGTGAATTTGGGACATTCCGCCATGATGGCTGTTTCTTGAGCTCTGTATCAAATGTGGTCCAAATGTCTTGTATAATCACTGAGAATGACCCACATTTGTTGCCGACGTTCATCTGATGACTTCATGTGCAAGTTAAGTTCTAGTTCCATTTTTGGTCACATGGGCATTTTTGCATGGCTATGTTGCATCTTTACCAAATTTTGTTCAAATATCTTCATTTAATAAGGAGATATTAGCATTTTACAAAATTCAAATTCTCCACCATCTGCCATATTTGATTTGTTCTGGGGAGTTGCTGGACGACTCACAAAGGCCCATTCATGGTTACTGTTTTTGGTCCTCCGACTCCGTTGACAATAGCTTCTATAGCTATGCTGTCGGGGCAGTAGCAGCCTTTTCAGTGTTCTGCGTATGTGCTTTTGTGCTTATGGCATACATCTCTTTGTTACTGTTAGTTGGGTGATTGGAAGGATAAACATGCTCCAGCTGTCCTCTGTATTTTGCTGGAGAAGTTTGGAAAAGCATTCAGCTAATCCTGCAGGTAAATTTAGTACATTTCCATTGAAGTGTTTTCTTGTACGTGTTTATGTACGTTGTAGCCTGACGTGACGTCGTCATCTCGTCCTATGTTCATTCAACGAGAGAAAACTGTGGTCTATGAACGACGTCNTCGCCACTCTTNACTCAGCTCGTCACGTTACGTATGTCTACCAAGTTTATTGCTGTACAGTGGTTTATGTCTGTTCATTATGTGTACATAATTNGCAGTGAACTGCCTGCTTAGTATCAAAACGTTTGCTATTTTGTAGAACAGTAGTAGTGCAAACAAAAATTTCCTAAATATTTACATTTCTGCGACATAATGTCTCACATTGTCGAATCCTGTCCCCTGACAAAACTGAATA
>JGI24672J20091_10000591_pt1 | contig 9754 bp, 9 predicted proteins | sample OlaalgELextract2_FD_20091 | JGI IMG/M metagenome (IMG submission 20091) | reverse complement strand
GCGTGGGGAGGAGAAGAAAACCTGAGGCGGCAGCCGGTCATGGCTGCCATCATTACCGCCTCATCACCGCTCAAATATGCCGCCGAAGAGTCCGAGTCGATCATCGACATGGCCCGTCTGAGACAACCGGTGGTAATTACCAACCTGGTGATGGCCGGATCCAGCGGCCCCATATCGCTTCCGGGGCTGCTCGCCCTGGCCAATGCGGAGATTCTGGCCGGTCTGGTGCTCGCACAGCTGGTAGGACCCGGAACGCCGGTGGTGTACGGTTCCATCTCCGCTCCGGCCGATATGCGCACGGTCATATCGGCGGTGGGGGCGCCCGAAGCGGTGGCATTGTCCTCGGCCAGCATTCAGCTGGCCCGGTTCTATCATCTGCCCTGTCGAACCGGTGGGATGCTGACCAACGCCCACGTTCCCGATGCCCAGGCAGCGGCCGAGGGGGTGCTGATGATGAGCACGGCCGTGCGCAGCGGGGCCAATTTCATCCTGCAGGCTTGCGGACAGCTGGGCTCCTACATATCGATGAGCTTTGAAAAATGGCTGTTTGACGAAGAGGTGTGCCGCATGCTGCGAAGGGTGCTGACCGCCATGCAGATCACCGTCGATACCATCGATATCGACACCATCAAAAGTGTCGGCAGCGACGGCAACTACCTGACCCATCCCACCACCTTCACCCATTGCCGGAATCTGTACCGGCCCCTGCTGTTTACCCGCGATGACTATAAAGACTGGTACGACAACGGGGCCAAGCAGGTGTTTGAAGCGGCGTTCGAATTGCTGCCCAAGCGACTGGAAGAATACACCAAACCGTCGATCGATGCCGGTCTGGAGCAAGCCCTGCGCGAGTATGTCAGCCGGCGAAAAAAGTCGCTATCCTCCTGACGATTCCGCTTTTTCCAACGCAGCGACCCCTTTTTCGCGAATGGACCGGATCGCAGCCAGGGTCTTGTCCGGCAGCGCGGGCGCTTCATGGGTCTCTAAGATACCCTGAAGTTTTTCATCGATCCGGGCCGCCATATCCTTGGCGCCCGTGCTTTCCCATTCCACATAGGCCACGCGCGTCATCAGAGATGGGTGCCAGAGCTCGTTTTTAAAATGGCGGTAGGTATGCTCGTCTTCGAGAAAATGTCCGCCGGGTCCGATCTTTTCGATCACCTCGCGTGCCAGGGTTTCCCGGTTGACTTCCATCCCGCGGATAAACCGCTTGGTCATGGCGATATTTTCGTCTCCCAGAACCAGCTGGTGCGCGGAGCAGACCATTCCGTTGTCCATGTAGCCCACATCGTGAATCAGATTGAGACCGCCCAGCCCCTGGGCCAGGATCGAAAAGGCGGACTCGGCGCCGGCCTGGGCATCGATCGTTTTCGCGTCGGTTGCCCCGGCCAGGCCCCAGGTGGGCAGCCCGAAGGATTGGGCCACCTCCGCCTGGGCGCTGAGGGCAAGACTCATTTCCGGTGCGGCCATGGTCAACAGGCCGACGGCCATATCGAAGATCCCGAAATTACACCCCAGGCTGCAGGGGCATCCCGGCTTGCGCAGCTGGGCCAGCACCAGGCACATCAGCGCCTCGGCCGTACCCTGCACAACGGCGCCGGCCAGCGTCACGGGTCCGGTGGCACCCGGTTGGATGGTAGGACCTTGCATTTGGGGCAAATTCAGATCGGCGCACACAAACAGGCGAGCGATGACATCCGCCGGCAGCACCAGCGGAGAAATCGGCTCGGGATAAAAAATAAGAAACGGTTTTTGTTGCAGGTTCTCCAGCCCGCCGGCCACCTCGGCCGCCATCTCATAGACCAGCTCGACGCCCCGGGGAGTATAGCCGATGAACACCATCGGTTTGGTGGTGTGGGTAACGACGGCCTCGAATTCGTACAGGTCGGCCGATTCGGGCAGCACATCCTGGGACGAGCCCATGGGCATCACCCAGTCGATATTCGGCAGGGCGTCGGCCACCTTGGCTCCGATGGCGATGTCGGCCACGCGGGTGGGATGAATTTCTCCGGTCACTGCATCCTTGGTTTTGGGGCTGGCCGTCGAGGTGCCGTAGTAACTTTTGCGGCCCTCCACCTCCATGGCCCGATTGCCGTCGCGATCATAAATAGTCCAACCTTTGGGTGCCGAACCGAGGCAGGCGGTCACCACGTGCTCCGGAACCCGCACGCTTTCTCCCTTGACCAATGCGCCGGCCTGTTTGAGCATTTTGCGGGCACCTTCGTGATAAACGGTAAAGCCCGCCGTGGACATGACATCGAAAGCGGCCCGCTTGATTTCCGCGACCTGGTCATCGCTGAGAACCCGAAACCCCACCGATTGTTTTTCCACCGCCCCGGTCTGGATCATGTTGCCTCCTCATGGAATACGGGTTGCATTCGCTTTAACGGGTTCGCTATTACGTATGCTGAGATTTGTTGCAAATACCTGTCAGATGGTTCTGGCTTCTGCCATTGACATCGGGCGGATGATGCAGTGATTGAAACCGGGCGGTCCCGGCGAATCGGTGCAGCGTGAAAAGGGTCGAATTCAAAAGACGCATCACTGCCCCTGTCCCCTGAACACCAACGGGCCAACTTTTGGGGCAGAACGGCAAATCGAGATGCAGGTACGGACTTTGTCACCAGGTTTTCTGTAGCACAGCCCAAAGGAGGTGAGCAATGCTTTATCAGCAGCGTGACATGGGTATCAATCGGATGAAAACGCGCAAGCAGCAATGCTGCTACGGGATGGGCCTGGGAATCATCGTCCTCGACGATGCCTACCCCGGTTTTCCCGGTGATGTGCGCAACGCCAGCGCGTTTCCGTATCCGATCCAGTACGAAATTGCCGAGGGCGTGGACAACTACACCCTGGTTTGGGAGCGGGACAAAAGCCCTTGCCTGGAGCCGATTCGGCGTGCAGCCAGAAAGCTGGAGAAAATGGGCTGCCGGGCCATCGCCGCCGAATGCGGTTATTTCGCCTATTTTCAAAAAGAGATCGCCGGGGCGGTGGACGTGCCGGTATTCATGTCGAGCCTGCTCCAGGTGCCCTTTATCCAGCAGCTGATCGGTCCAAAAAAGGACGTGGGCATCGTGTGCGCCCAAAAACGCTTCCTGACCGATGATCATTTGCGCAATGTGGGCATCGACCTGAACAGCAATTTCGTTATAGCCGGGGCGCAGGATGAATACGGCTGCCCTGAATTCGACAAGTTGTGGGATCATGAAAAGCGGCCCGAACGGCCGGAAGCAGATTATGACAAGGCTGAAAAGGACATGATCCGAATATGCGTCGAATTCTGTCAGACCCATCCCGGCCTCGCCGCGATCATGCTGGAGTGCACCGGCATGCAGCCCTTTGCCCGGGCGATTCAGCAGGCGGTCGATCTGCCGGTATTCAGCTGGGGGACACTGCTCGATTATGCCTACTCGGTCGTGGCGCACCGGGATTACTACGGTCACATATAGACCGGAAGGCAGCGCCACGGACTGCCGTCATGGGTGGCCAATCTATATCTCCGGGGGGGGGTAGCGGATCCTATCTTTTTGTGTGCTGCGGGGATCTTGGGGGAATTTTGGGGAATATCTATCCGTGCGGTTCAACCGGTTTCTGTGGTTCCATCACTCGGTCATCAATGGCCGCAGCTGGTATTCGACAACCACTTCATCAGACCGTTGATTCGAATAGGAGTCATGTCGAATCCAGAGAAGTACTTTTTGATTGGATCTAACATCTTCCCAGGAAGCAAATAGGAGCCGTACAGCAGGTTCAATTGGTTTTTTACTGCCGCCAATATCCTGCCAATTTCTCTGGCAGGTCTCAAAAGGCGATATCCAGCCTCTTCCGTTGAAATACCTGTCATAAAATTCGAGCACTTCCGCAGCCGGATGCACCGCCTGGACGCGATAGTTTACCGTTACGGTTTGATTGGCCGGATCCAACGACCGGCTCACATGATATCCTTCGGTAAAGATCGGAATGTCGGCAGCAGGCGCAGGTGTTACCTCTGTGCTGTTTGCGATGCACATGCTGAGGTGAATGCAGAGCAGTTGAATCCATATCGAAAAAGTTTTGGATCGGGATCTCATTTCACTTTACCGTTTATTGATCGAATATTTATCCTTAATACCAAGTTTTCAATTTGCAGGGTTTGCGTATACCCGACAACGACCAAACTCATCCGTATGTGCGACCTCCTGCCGGTAGGCTTATATCACAAGCAGCTTGACCAAATCAGCAGCAGAGCGGTTCTCCAGCGCCTCGATGATATCGATAATCTGCGCATTAATTCGTAATCGGTCCACATCGGACGAAGTCACGCAGTGTAATCCGCCGCATGTCGTTAACCCAATCGACGTGTCCGTTCAAAAGGCGTTGCGTTGCTTCGCAACGCTCGGTGGGTTATACCCCAAGGGTACTTCCTTCGGGCGCGCAAAAACGCTAACCCACCCTACATTCTATAGCCCTACGCGCCCTTCGGAAATAAGCCAGTCACCCCGGCAATGACCATTTGCGTACCAATGGTCGCTAGTATCAGCCCCATGAGGCGGGTGATGGCGTTGACGGCATTTACACCAAGGTATTTGATCATTCGATCACCGGATAGAAAAAAGAAGTACGTGATCAAACACAGCACCGCAAACGCTACTATCGTGACGACAATTGGAGCCGTGCCACTCCCAGAGGCAAAGTTCATTGCGGCGGCGATCGTACCCGGGCCGGCAAGTATGGGGATGGCCAGCGGCGAGACGGCTCTTCTGCAGGTCGCTATCGCTCGGCTTATGGACGCTTGATTGCGAACCCTGCAACATCTGAACACCAATCAAAAAGATTAAAATTCCGCCGGTAATGCGAAAGGCGGGGAGCGTGATACCGAACAACTCAAAGATGAGCTTTCCCAGGACGGCGACGATCGCAATGATCACAAAGGTCATTAGCAGCGCATTGCGCGCCACCGTTTTCTTAGTGGCCACATCGTCTCCGGTGGTGAGTCCAATAAAGATCGAGGTATTCGCAATCGGGTTCATGATGGCAAAAAAGCCCATGAACACCGTCGCCGCATGTATGAGTAGGCTACCCGTTTGGTGATCCATTCACCGTTCCTCTTATTCAAGTCAAAACCAAAATAGCCAAACACATCATCCAAGATCGCGGGATCGTTCCGCTCACTTCCCTGATTCGTTAGCCGGGAATGCGAGTCGGCTCAAGGTTCGCCTGCCCCAGCAGACTGTCCACAGACCCGGGTCCGGGAAGGCTGCAGTTATACACGCCAACCGCACAACGCCGCACCGAGCGCCGCGCCACCCCGGCAACGCTCACCGGTGTGAGCGGTCGCCCGACTATGGCCTCGGCAGTCGGCACCAAACGCTGAGCCTCGGGGATAGAAAACCGCTCTCCAATCTCAGATCCGAGGGTCATGAAGATCCCGGCAATCACAACGACACCTAATATTTTTAACGGTTTCATTTTACGTCTCCTTTCACGAAATGATCCGGCAAATCATCTGCACCCTTTAAATCCTTCAGTTCGACCTTCTCGGCTTTGGTTGAATTCTTGAAACCAAAATCGGTCGCTGCCACCTCGCCGCCCGTCTTCCAATTTCTGATCTGAATGGTGTATTGCGGCATGCTGTCAAGGTGCTTGGAAGTGATGACATATCGGCACGGATATGGGCGCTTGCCTTGGGCAATCCAGATCTGCCAATCAACATCCTTGGTTCGAAAACCAAGGTAATCGCTCTCAATGCCGCCGACCACACCGCTGCCAAGGTCTTTTACGTCAACGACATCGCGCATCAGCTCATTGTAGGCATTCGACAACAGCAGATCCGCGGCAGGCAGCGGCCGCTGGTAGGTATCCTTCAATTCGTCGATAAGGTGATCGATCGTGCCTGGCACCTCAATCTGCGTGTAGAGATTGAGGTTCTTGCCCAGCAGGGTCAGCAATTTCCCGTCAAAATACATGTCGACATCCGCAAATCCCCCGGCGCGGGTAACCTGGATCTTGTCGGGCCGGTTGAGTGTAAGGGTGCCTGAACTCGCCAGGGCGAGTTTCTGTTCATCGTATGTGACGACCTCAAGGGTGGCGTCGAATTCAAACGAGATGGACTTCTGCGCCGCCATGTAATCGGACATGGCCTTGAGGATCCGCTTGGCATCCGCCTCAGCAGCCCTGGCCCCCGCGGACGTTCCCGATACGATTATCAGGGAAAGCGCCAGGGCGGACAACCAGCGCACGACCAATATTAGTGAATCGAGACTTGTCTTGTTCATCTGGGTGTACCTCCTAATAATTAAGATTTCAGGTGTCAGCCCTGCCGCTGGTCACCGAGGCGCCCCGTTTGATCCGAAAGGTGGATGTGGCCTAACGAGTCTCCTACGGGGTTTCGGGTTTCAGTTGGGCCATAACCAACTGGTTTTTTACTGAAACCCGAAACCTGAAACCTTTTGCGCCGAAGCGTCCGTTTCACATAACCCGGATATTTCATGAAAGCTTTTCTACTGGCGAAACTCTGGCGTCGTTTCCGCAGCCTGGTGTGCTCCTCGAGTCGTTCGGCTTCAGTCAAGGTCGGCGGCTACGGCCAGCATGACAGTGAACACATCTCTATAAGCTACCGGTCGAGGTAAACTCGCCTGGTGATTTTGTGGACCTCATAACGCTGGTCAGGGCTGCCGAGATAGTAACTGAGATCAACGGTGATGTCAGCCGATTTGACACCCTTGGGAAGAACGAATTCTATGGATTCTGTCTTTGTCTGGTAGGGCTGGATGCTGGTATCGCGAATATTCGCGACCTTGATCTGAGCCCCGTAAACTTGCTTCGAATTTTTTTCGTTGGTTGCCTGGGGATGATAATGTCGCGTCTGGATGCCGATTTCTTTTCCGTCCGGTGTCCTTGCGGTCACTTCCAGGACCACTCGATTGTGGGACGGTCACCCGTCGGGAATCCGATGTCCGGCAGTTGAGGCGACCTTCGTGTTCACGATGACCTTCGGCACATAGGTCTTGGCGTTCTCGAGCCACTCGTAGCCGAGGGTCTGGACATCGAGTGAAAGCGCTTCCTGCAGGAGTTTCGTTGTGTGCGGGATATCATCCCAGTTCGGCGCAATCAGATGATCCGCCAGGCCGTCAATTGGCTTCATGTGGCATTCCTGGCAAGTCTGGGAGCCGCCGGCGGGAATGTAGGCATGCAGGTAGCTGCCATAGAGGTTCGCACACTGCACCGGGTTTTCGAACTCGAGGTTCGGCCCTAGGCCGTGGCACTGTCCGCACATAAGCGAGTGTTGCATAACGGCACTCTTCTTCACTTTCTCAAAGACCTCATCTTCGTGAGCATCCATTTCGTTGATACCGTAAAGTGTAGCCGGGTCCGGTTTTCCCTCCTCGAGCCGGTGGATGATCGCCTTTTCGTTGTGGCAGACGATGCAGGTAATCTGAAGCTTGGCGATCTTGGCCTTGTCCTGCGCAATGATGGCTTCGGTGAACTCAACCGCCACGGAATCTTCAGCATGGGTCAAGGCCTGCGGCAGGTGGCACTTGAAGCACGGATAGGTCTTGAGTGTCGCCTGCTTCGGATCGGGAGGCGAAAAAGGCGTTGCGCCGGGTGTAGCCAGCAACGTCATATTCAGGGTGCCCGGGGTTCCCATCATAGGGCGCGCGTGTTGGGACTTCTCCCACTGCGCATAGATGACATCATGGCATTCCGCGCAACGCGAAGAGTCGAACATAGCGGCCAGTTCGTCTATTGTCTGAGCTTTCTGAGCAAACGCCGGCAGCGGAAACGCAATACAAAGGATAATGCTGAGTAATTTAAACAAATTCATAATCACTCCTCCATTTTCCACGTGTTGTGCTGGTCCAGCTCTTCCTGCTTAACCCGGACATTGCACCAAATGGAGGCTTTTATGGCCAAGCGCACACCTTAATTTATTCAAACAGATGTGTGATCCCGCTCAGCGGGAGGCACTTCGAGGTGAAGCTGTAGTAAATCTACCGCGAACCTCGAATAACGCCGGCCATCAAAGTCTCCGTTTGGCCCAAAGGGTGAAATCTTTTCAGGCTGTTCTGCAAATCTTGAACATGACAAATTGCATTCTCCCTGAAGAGGCCCACATTTACAGTAACACCCCTATTTTTCTTCTTTTTAGCCAATTGCTGAAAAGATTTCATGCAATTTTCGGGTTAAAGGGCTTGTCCCCGCTCTCACTCTACGCGATAATCCCTTGAGAGGCCCCCAGCAAAACGGCTATAAAAATTGCCAATGATTTTCTCAGCGTTGTTTTCTTCATGCATCTCCTTCCGCTCATTTGACCGTGTATCCTTGGATTAAATGTCGGAAAATTGTATAACGACCTTTATGTCATCGGGCTTTCTCTCCAGAGCCTGTTTGAAATTCTCCGGCTTTTCACGCCGTGTGATCAGGCGCGACAGCCATTCGTGGTCAGCGCGCGCCAGGGCTTCAGCCGCTTTGTACCAGTGACGCTTGTTGGCGTTGACACTGCCGAACACAATGTTGTTTTTCAGCACTGCCGAAGACGCCACGTCTGCCGTGGCGATCTTGGGCACTGTCCCTCCATGCCCAATACCCGCGAGGCACACGATACCGCCCGCTCCGATGGCGAGCATCGACTCGGCGATGAGCTGCCCGACGCCCGTGCACTCCATGATGACATCCGGCTCAAACCCGACGTCGGCAACGCTGCAAGTGTGGTAGACCGCGCCCAGAGCGCGCACGAGTTCGGGTTTAGGTCCCGTCTCGGTTCGGTCCAGAACGTGAACCTCCAACCCGAGCTGCTTGCCGAGCAGGGCGCCGAGTAGGCCGACCGGCCCCGCCCCAGTCACCAGCACGGTCTTCGGTTCCCAGAAGGCGCGTCGACCCAGCACGAGGGTATGTTCCCAAGCCTTGGTGACAACCGTCGTTGGCTCAAGCAGCACGCCGAGGATCCCCAGGGCAGGGTCAACCTTGATCGCATATTCGGGTTCAATCCTCCAGCGCTCGGACATATAACCGTTAATCTCTTTGATGCCGCGCTCGGTGTACTGGCCGTTCCGGCACATGTCCCACTCGCCCACCGCACAATTGGGGCAGGGAACAGGATCGGGACGGCGGACGATGCCCACCACAAGATCTCCCTTCTTGAGCCCGCCTGACACGCCCGGGTCCACCACGCGGCCGAGTGATTCGTGGCCCAAAACAAGGCGTTTCTTGCCGGGAGGGGCCCAGCCATAGATCCCCTCCACAATCTCAATGTCGGTCCCGCAGACACCAACGGCGATCGCTTCTACGAGCACTGAGCCGTTGCTGACATCAGGATCAGGGATGTCATCGAGTCGTGCCGTACCTGGCTTCTTGGGTTCTACTGTAATCGCTTTCATGGAGTAACCTCCTTTTTAAGGACAAATTTAAGTACAAACCGCATAAACCATCTGTATAAATCGGGGAATCTTTGGGCTTCCCCCGGATCAAACCAGACGCGATAATCGTTTTTCTCTCTCTGCGGGACGATCGGCTCGCCGGCGCACACAGGCGGGCATGTCCGCGGAATCCTGGTGTGGTGTCAGTGCCGTCACCGGGTCGCTTCTGCCCACCAGCCGGAGATAGGGCGGAACGGCGCGGCCGGCGTTCCGGTCGCATCCGTGTCGAACCGGTAGACGAGCCCGGCCGCGGGCTCGGCGCGACGCTGCTCGTCGCTCCAGCCCTCCGTCGCAGTGGTGACGTAGAGCCGGTTCAGGCCCGGCCCGCCGAACGCACAGCACGTGCTCTCTCGAGCCGG
>JGI24672J20091_10000580_pt1 | contig 9812 bp, 3 predicted proteins | sample OlaalgELextract2_FD_20091 | JGI IMG/M metagenome (IMG submission 20091) | reverse complement strand
GATCGTGTTGTACTCCGGCCGCGCCGGCGTCCTGAAAATACAACACACGTATATGTCAGCAAAAAAGGTAGCTATTCCCACAAAAAAACATTACAGTATATTATGGATTCTAACAAATAAATACTAGCAAAAGCAGACGATTTTTACCATAGAAGTTGTTCGTTAATAGAAATCGTTTAATGTAAAAGTTATGAGTAAGTAAAACAGCTAAAATGCTACCACAGAGAAAATGATTAGCATTTGTAGCGCCCTCTAGCGAAAAGTGTTGTTTAATTTTTATGCTTCTCTGTGCGTAAATGAACTATTATTGCACCTGCCAAAAATTATCAAAATTCTCTAAAACATGCTTTACTACGACGTAAGAAACTGCATTGGCCCCGTTTAATTTGGCCCACCCGGTATACACTGTGAGCCAAAAAACTGGACCCTTTTTGATTTGAGCATAACTTTCGCAAATACTGTCCGATTTTTAATAATTTTTTTTCACTGCTGCAGACCGAAATTATCTGCACACAAACGCGTACCGTAAGTCCTCTAATAAACGCCGGGTCTCGAATGAACGCCGGTGTATTGCCGAGTTACGGTAGTACCAACTGCTATGAAACACTATTGCAACAGTGATGACATTAATCAATAATGACAACGTGATGCCGGGTATNTTATGCTTGCGATCATCCACATACTGACAGAAATAGGCCTAGTGGCGTAACAACACAATGAAAAGATGCAAGTCCTATGAGAGAACGCAGAACTGATTTTGCACATGGTAGGCCTAACATGCAACAGACGCCGGGGCCGGGGGGTGCTGAAGTTCATGTTCCAATAAACGCCGGGTCTCTAATAGACGCCGGGGGGTTTTGGCGCCGTGTTCTAATACACGGGGGCGTTTATTAGAGGATTTACGGTATACTGTAGTGTTAATACCATTTTAACTTTTACACTTTGTTATTTGGTTTTACTTCAACATATATTAACATACTAATTTCACTGTTGTTACTTGAAATTGTTGTTTTTTTGTTGTTAACAGAGATGGTCCACACTTTTTCGTTAACGCAACGAAATGTGGCAAGCAGCTGTCAGTTATAGTTGTCTATGTTGCTGCTCAATAAACAACCAAGGCAGCCATTATAGAAACTAATGGAACAGTTATAAATGACATGCTGTTTATAGTGGAATCTGAATACCAGCTGTTGACATTGAAATACTGCACACGTTGATTGTACATTAACTGGTTGCAAATTATGACAGTGTTTATTTTATTTAATCATTAAAGCGACAAAGGACTGTAAGCTGCTGACGTGTATGTAGACAATGTAAGTATAAATTATGCAATGACACGGATGGACTGGATGTGTCCATCAGCTACATTCTGACCTCTGGTGATTTTAATATTCAACTGGTATCTAATCGACTCACCCAATATGAATTGAGTTGTGCATGACAACTTTGTTAATAAAGAAATTTGATGATGATGACAGACCGAATGCCAGACAAACAGCATTGATCACATAACCTCCTTGGTGGTGGTGGTAAAAAAATCTAGATACATAACATTCCTATACTGCATACTAGATAGGCATTCTTATTTCTTAGTTAACTGAAATTCTGTATAGTTTTATCGTTGGCACAGTGAGGCATATCATTAAAGCTGAGAGCACTTACAGTACATATAATTGTTCCATGATATACCTGGAGATGAGCTATTAATGTGCTTATGTCAGTCAATCCATCAGCGTGTTAGTAGTTAGCCTGCTATCCAGCACCCAGATCCATTACTTCAACATTATAACATAAAATAAAAAGGAAAGATAAACAGTACAGTGAAAACAAAAAATGAAAGGTTAATATACAATGACCAATAACTAGCAGAATTTAGATCCTTGAACCACTCAGAAAAGAGAATTAAGATGCATTATTAGCTTATCACCTAACACATTTAGCAAATGAGACTATTTCAATAACAATAATTATAGGTGCAATGCGTCACACTGCACCTATCAAAATACGATAGGTTCAGTTCGCATAAATTTTACTTTACTGGGCGGTTATTCCTCGCCTTGTGGGTCAGTTAAAGAGTGAGGGCTAGTGCCAGTTATTGGTACTGTGTGCATATACAGGGTTGCCCAAAAAATTGCACATTTCCATTTGAGATCACATAACTTTGCAACGACTGACGACAGATGATGGTTGTCAAGGCAAAGGGTGGTCATGTTGAATTTCATCTGAACTAACCGAAGGTGTTAGATATCGTCCTTGTTTTACAGTATTTCGAATGAAAATTGAGCAAAACTCGTGCGTAATTGTCAAATTCAATGCCATTTTGGTGGACTTACAATTTATGCAAATTAGGCAAAGAATATTTAACTGCACTGACATGCAACTTATGTATTTCATTCAAGACAAAACAAAATTCTGAAACTTTTCACGTATTACACGCCTGTCTATAATTAGTCGTTGCAAAGTTGTGATCTCAAATGGAAATGTGCATTTTTTTGGCCACCCTGTACAGTGTTTTTAGGTTTTAGGTTACGGATAGGGTGAGGTTGACTCAATACTGGGGCTTTGCCCCTGTACCTCAGTTCCACCCCCAGATGCCTTTCAGTGGTTCCACTTTCCAAAGCTCCTGCATGTAAAGTCTATCTTTTGGTACTTAATCATTGACCATGTCACTTTATTTAGGCCACTCAGCAACCAAGAGCTGACAGAAATATGAAAGTGATTTCTTGGGCTGATGCAAACTGCAAAAAACAAACTTAAGCACACAAGTTGATTTTACAGTGATGCAGCCAAGGTTTATACTATGTGGTGCATAGCTGACAAATCAACACCTACATAGCTTGTAGACACTAGAGACAGTCTCTGCCTTCTGAATTGAGTACATTATCTACTTCTACTGTGTAATTTGATACAGTTTTTGGACATGTGCAAAGAAGGTAAGTACAATGCTGTTTTATTCACCATATTGCCAACAATATACCAGAGTTGTTGGCTTCATAATAACAATAATAATAACATGAACACCATTCAGCATTATTGGCACAAATGCTAAACAGAATAGGCAGTTGCATGAAAAGAACAATAATGCAGACTCTGTAAATACGTTTGTATTTATTTAAAACTTTTTGTTTTTGATTGTCAATATATAATGTGATTTATATATACTCATGCCTTGTATTCCAAAATATTTCTGCATTGAATTTTAAATATACTTTAACCCAAATTATTGACTTTTAGATAGATTTATCACAAAAAAACCAACAAAGGTGCCATGCAAACTTTATGCATCATAATACGTTTTGGCAGTTATATCCTCCAAATGTAACGATGCATTATATCAGGAATCACCCCTTGAAGCAACACTCTGGCTGAGATTAACACATACCTTATGTCTGCTGTCACAGCAATGTCAAATGCGATACATACTTCGTTACTGATAAATATCTAATAATATATACCATATATACACTGTGTTCAAAAAAAAACGTGACTACATTTTCGATGAAAAGCTGTAGTATAACTGACCGTTTACAAAGATTTTTGGCATACTTATTATCAGGAGTACAGGCCATCGACAGGTATATTTAGTTTCCCACCTCATCTATTTCGTGCAGCTACTTTACCTTGGAAAACTGTCGAGACCTAAATATCTCGAATTTAGCCTTTAATTGCTGATTTCCTAATATTACAAAAATAGGAAATTTATTACAGAACTGTCACCATATTATTTTACTTACTTATTATTTAACTTACGGTGTAGAATAGAACAATAACAAGATTTATTGCAAACGGTAAGGTTGTTTATCAGCGAGTGAGATGAGAGATGCAATTGGCTTCAGACAACAGCTGAGCACGACATCGTTTGAAGCATGTGAGCTGAAGATCACGGTGAATTATTTTCCTGTGTACACTTCTACACTTTTTAATCAGAATCACATCTTCCTGTGAAATCTTCATGATTTTGTTTAAAAAAAGCTGCACTAAATAGGTGAGGTGGGAAAATAAAAACACCTGTCGATGGCCTATACTCTCAGTAATACGTGTGCCAAAAAATCTTTGTAAACAGTCAGTTCTGGTTCAACTTATCATCAAAAACGTGGTCACATGCTATTTTTGGAACACAGTGTATTTTCAAGGCAGAACACGAAATATGTTAATCTCCGCTGTAACGTTCACTTAATGCCCAACCAGCACATCATGCATGACACAACGGGTGAAGTCCGATTCAAACGTCTTAAACTGAATCCCAAAATCTAGTCATTATCAGCATTGACTTCAAGCAGAATCGTTTCCAGTAACTCCAGCACAGTCAACATGATCGTTTACAAGCTGTAACACTTCGTCAGTCAACAATGACGTGAACTACAAACACCACAAAGACAATATTAGTCAGTAGAAGAATAGGCTAAAATGTGATGCAAAGCTGTTTGATAGCTTCAATCAACACAAAATCACACTATGACAAAAATGAATTACCAATGCAGACAATTTACTAAATAAATCAGCACTGTCAATTGTTCGCAAGACGGGATTATTCTCGAACTGTCTCTTCCTACAACCAGTGGCGGCGCCAGAAATTTCTTCCTGTCGTCGTCTGTCTGTGACGTTTGTAACCTGATGCACTGCAGATTGCAATACTATATTAATTAAGTTAATAGGCCTATATTAAAGGGAAGCTAAAGCATAAACAATCATTACGTCAGTTGAGAGGCAGATGTATTACAATAACAATACCGCACAACACAGCTTGCTTACAAAAAAGAAAAAAGAAAATGAATGAAATAAAAATTTGATACAATGCTATACATTACCGTGTATCTCAATACTTGCCAGAAGTCTATAATCAACAGATGCCGAGGTATCTATTCAAGAATTTGCAGTAGTACTACTAATAAAAAAAATTATGCATATATGCCTCAGCAGTGCTACGCATTAACATAATCCAAATACCACTGGTCAAGGTCATAAGCTGAAATCATCTGTACGTCTCATGTCTGCCTCTTCTTAATGCGGGAAACAAAATACTGTTGCTGTGTCATTAGAGGCGGGCGGGGACATACTGTGTTGGCCAAACCCAGCGGCCACACTTCTTGTTACAATCGGCATGTATGTGTATGTGTTTACAGCTTTCCACATAGCAAACCGAAATTGCTTCAAACATGGATCAAAAATGTACAGAAGAAAAACTGGTATCCATCACAATCATCCCTGTTATGCAGTGATCACTTCTTACCAAAAATGTTGAACAGAACTGGCCAAAAGGTGCAACTTAGGAGTGGAGCTGTACCAACAGTATTCATCTGCAGCACAATAAGTCATTGTTGCACTGATGTTAATGAACTGACAAAGAATCATGCAGTATGCAAAGACCACAGTTACTGCAAGACCAGTGACAGTGACTCACCAGACAAGGCCACAGCAAATGCTGAAGCAAACACAGATACGGAGACTGCTGTCCAGCAAACCAGTGACACATCTGCCAACAGTTCTACAGACACAAACACCATCACTCATCCAACTGCATGTGATCATCATTATTTCATCAGGCACAGCCCACGCTTTCTAAAACGCAAACTCGAAAAAAGCCACGCCCTGAGTGTAATGCTGAGAAAACGACGAAAAATACTACAACAAAGAATTAGACGCTTGAAAAAAAAGGTAACATCGCTGTCTGAAATAACTGAAACTCTCAAAGAAAACCATATGATTTCTGAAAATGGTGCAGATGTGTTAACAGGAGGTTTCAGTGACATTCCAAAAGAAGTAGTAACAAGAATGCTGAGAGACAAAAAGAAAGGTCATCTTCAACGTACCAAGTACCCCCCAGCATTGAGAAAGTTCGCTCTCACACTGAATTTCTATTCACCGAAAGCTTACCGATATGTTCATGACACGTTTGAGCTTGCCCTGCCACATCCGTCAGTACTGCAGTCATGGTACAGAAGTGTTGACGGCGAACCAGGCTTTACAAGTGAGGCACTCGATGTCCTGAAGCAGCATGTCAAACGTGCCAAATCAAATGACAAAGAGGTTCTTTGCAACTTGACACTGGACGAAATGTCAATACGCAAACACATCGAGTGGGATGGGGCAAGATTTCGCGGTTATGTTGACATTGGGACTGAGACTGACGATGACACACTACCTGCTGCAACCGAAGCCCTAGTCTTCATGCTAGTGGCTCTTGACGCGAGCTGGAAACTCCCAATTGCGTATTTCTTAATTACCGGAATGACAGGCACTGAGCGTGCAAACTTGGTGCTTGAATGCCTCAGAAAGCTGCACACTATTGGCGTACGTGTGACATCTGTTACCTGTGACGGTGCATCCAGCAACCAAAACATGTTTCTTCAACTTGGAGCAAGCCTTAGTAGAGAGAAAATTCAGCCATGGTTCCAACATCCATCAGACCCAAGGTGTCATGTATACATCATTCTTGATGTATGTCATATGTTAAAGCTGATCAGGAACACCTTTGCGAGTCAAACCTTGGTGGACAATAATGGAAAACAAATAAAGTGGCAGTATGTCGAAAGCTTGAATGAACTACAACAAACCAATGGTCTTCGTGCTGGCAATAAACTTCGCACATCACACATGCAGTGGCAGAAACAGAAAATGAAAGTGAATTTAGCAGCACAAGTCTTGAGTACCAGTGTAGCAGACTCTCTGCAGTTCTGTCTAGAGGAAAACATTGATGGATTTCAAGACTGTGAGGCCACCATTGAATTCATACGAACAATAGACCATCTGTTTGACATCCTGAACTCCAGAAATCCTCTTGGTAAGTACTCAAAGGCTCCACTTCGTCTCAGCAACAAATCCATCTGGTTTCCGTTTCTAACACAAGCCAAAACATACTTGCTGACTGTTACAAACACATCTGGCACTCTCATGACAGCCACAAATCGAAAAACAGCATTTCTTGGATTTGCCGTGGCAATTGATGCTGTAATAGGGCTATTCCATGACCTAGTCATGCCCACAGTCAATCCACCTCTACAGTATCTACTCACATACAAGCTGAGCCAAGATCATCTAGAGCTTTTCTTTGGCTGCATCCGACTCCGTGGTGGATGTAACAACAACCCAACTGCAACACAGTTTGTGGCAGCATATAAGCATCTGCTTGTCCACCATGAAGTTAAAGTCACCAACGGAAACTGTCAGACACTTGATCACATAACAATCCTGTCGGCCAACACCCTCTGGAATGAAAAAGTCACTCATCAACAGGACTCTGCTCACACGATTGCAAAAAACATGATCACATACGACCTGATACCCATTACAGCCACAGACATCAATTTTGACGAAATTCCTGACCCAATTCAACTGTCAAGATATGTCGAAAATGCAGTTGCATACATAGCCGGATACGTCACAAGGAACTTGCTAAAACATCTGAGCTGCAGGATCTGTGCAGTCGCTCTAACAAAAGAAGACACAAAGTGCGACCGTAATCAGTGTCACCTGATACATGTGAAAGATCGCGGTGGACTGATTACACCATCTACGACCACAGTGGCAGTGTGTGCAGAAGCAGAACGATGCTTTCAACGCCTGAAGGTCTCACAGCCACCATCTTGTCCGAACTTTGCTGAAACAGTGATGCTCTGTGTCACAGAAAACGTCATGACTCGTCAGCAGGCAGTCTTTCCACAGCTCCACAACCACATGTTTGACACTGAACCTGAAAACAATCACGTCATTCATCTTGTAAAAGCTGTGGCACAGGAATATATCAAGATCCGTCTCTACCACTGGGGGAAAGAATACAGCAATCAAATCACTGGACCAAAAGTTCGAAAAAGCTTGTCAAAATTAATCCTTTTCCGACACCAGTAACGCAAATTAGACTGCCGTACTGTTCACTTCTATGCAAACAAGCTCACTTGTCGCAGAGGAGTCTTGTGATGCTCCATGTCACTGAAATCAGGCTATCACTCAAGGTCATTTTAAATTACGACATTGATTAGGACACAATTTCCTATTAGTATTTTGTTCTAACTATGTCTTATTGCAGATACCTGTGATAATTACGATGTACCTGACTAACTTAAGATGTATGTCGCGGCCGTCTGTCACCTTTGACTCGATCGGTCGGACAAGTTCGGATAATGTTCTGTTGTTGAGTTGTTAATTATGAGTATGTTGTGTGCATATGGTAAACATATATAAATAATCACGGAAATTGACGTTAAACTGAATAAGTGGCAATACTACAATGAAAAATGACTTAGAAAAGGAAGTAAATGAGTTTTAAAAAATTATAATACCACCACGGGATCGAAGCCACGACCTATAGCATAACATCCGAGCGCCGTACCACTGAGCTATGTGGCCAGTCGCTGGAAGCGGTGTAAAGCTGCAATATAAGCTAGCAATGTTAGGTACACGACCTGTTAATACAGGCGCATGCGTAGACCAACCAATCACGGGGCTGCCACACACTCATGCATTATGCATAAAGTAGGACGGGGTATGGTATGTAAAAATGCTTCCAGACTTGGGAACAGGCTCATAATATGCAGGCTTGCATATCCGGAGGCTAGGCACAAAAATACTAAAACATCATAATAACCAGAAAAATATGAACCAAGTATGAAGAGCTCCATACGACTACGCGTTGTCCTATAAGCTCCAGTCGCGATACACTCATATACACCAGCATCCTCAGCCGACACCTGGTTGATGATCAGCGTACCGTCGTGGGTCACGTGGTCCACAGGTAAAGCACCGTCAATCTTGGACCATCGAATTTCCGGCTGCTGCAATCCTGCACATCGCAGTGGAACGTTGTTATCACCATTAACACTTTATGGGCAAATTAAAACCGCAGAGCAACGAACCATTATACAGCAATANGGTGATTGGTACATTGGCCGTTAATGGGTGGGCTGTTACATTTGGTACAGCGACTTAAGGCCATATATATAACAATAATGCCTGATGCCAGCCACCTATTACATTCACATAGGCCTACAATGTAAGGTGGGCGACCGTACTACTTTACACTTATCTTATACCATTTCCGATATATTCAACATCAAATAATGGCACGCCCTTGTACTGCAGGTTAGGGGATATTAAAGGTCACTGAATGTGCCACAAGTCAACTGTAAATGTAGCTGTATTTGACTGTGTTCTACTTATTTGACATTTGGCTGGCTACCGATGCCTGCATTTACATGCTTGTTACACCTTGTGGATCAGCCTGATGTATGATTTCTCCAATTTATGTAAATAGTTGTTTCATTAACCAGTGAAAGTTTGAATAGTTTTTTTACCAGTTGTGTCAGAATTTGACTGGCAACTGTGTTTGTCATTCACTAGTATGTATACAACAGCTTAAACAGTGTTGAATGTTGTTTAGTGTTAGCAAAAGATAACATTTGTTTATTGTGTCATGTTTAGCATGTGAACCAATGTAATTTACCAGCTATGGATTGCGATCACGTGATCCTGAATTCTGGGATCCTGGCTGAATTCTCCAATCCTGTAATCCTAGCATTGGCGGCTATTTCTTAATGTGAAGAAATAATGATATTTAATTGGGCTTTAGTCTCGATTACATTATTTTCATTCGCCACGTGGACTGAGATGGTGGCTCAGAAAACTGACAACTATTCATTGCAGTGATGAAAATAAGGTGATTCGCATCGCAAAATGCGACGTATTTTCGGGTGTTTGCGAATCAATTCGATAATTCCACGCATTCCGGTGCGAATCATTAGTACGCGGGAACGTCAGGGTCATATTTATCAGCATGCCGTTCCAACAGTCGGACTGTACTCTAGCCGCTTCTCTGGTTT
>JGI24672J20091_10000548_pt1 | contig 10088 bp, 8 predicted proteins | sample OlaalgELextract2_FD_20091 | JGI IMG/M metagenome (IMG submission 20091) | reverse complement strand
CAGCAGCCGAAGCGAAAAGGTAGCAAAAAGAGACCTCATGTTTCGACTGCTAAAATACTTGCTAAAAGAAAAAAATAAAAGTACTACCTTTTAAGGGCTGCACTAAAGACCCAATATAAAATAGATAGGATTCCTTAATTCGGCATTCGAAATTCGTCATTTATAGCGTATAGACTTTTTAATCACGTTAAAAGTTAAACAATTAATCGTCATATATTAGGCAGAGCGAAGCGATACCATAAATCTTCAATCTGCAATATTCAATATTCAATCCCGGCTTTTCCGGTTTGGGCTGACCCTATGCGTTTCCTAATTACATTTGCTCGCCGCTACCCCTGGCGCAGTTCGATCATGGTCCTGGCATTGCTGCTGGCCGGATTTATGGAGGGCATCGGTCTTTCCATGCTGCTGCCATTGATCGGCATTACCGTCGGCACGCAACCGGGCGGACAGCACTTTGCGGATGCTGAAGCCGGCGCGACGGATTCTACCCTTGGGCGACTGGTGGCAAACGCATTTTCAGCCTTGGACATAACCCCCACCATGGGCCTGCTGCTGATCGTCATTATCGTGGCCGTGATCTTAAAAAGCGGAATGATGCTGCTGGCGAAAAAGCAACTCGGATATACAGTGGCGCGGGTCGTCACCGACTTGCGTCTGGAGCTGCTGCGGGCTCTAATGGTCAGCCGTTGGCAATATTTTCTGAAACAGCCGCTGGGCAGCCTGGCCAACGCCATGGCCACCGAAACGGGTAGGGCATCCAAAGCCTATATGAGTGGCGTGCTGATGACGACTGAGTTATTGCAGGCGACCTTATACTGTTTGATGGCCTTTTTGGTATCCTGGAAAGCCACCCTTATCTCGCTGACAGCCGGTTTCATTATCTTATACCTGGTCAAACGCTTTCTCAAAAAGGCCCGTCGCGCCGGTATCCGGCAAACGGAGCTGTTAAAATCGATGCTGGCCCTGTTGACGGACACGCTGCAGTCCATCAAACCGTTGAAAGCCATGGCACGTGAAAACGTATTTGACCTTTTATTGGAAAAAAAGACCCAACGCCTGAATAGAGCTTTGCAAAAACAGGTCCTGAACAAGGAGTTTTTGAAAGCCTTTCAAGAAATCTTGATGTCGGTTTTTTTGGCGGCCGGCGTATATATATTGCTGGTTCGATGGCAAATGTCGCTGGCCAGCGTGATGGTACTGGCCTTTTTGGTCGCCCGTTTACTGAACCGCTTGAATAAGGTTCAACAGCGCTATCAGGAAATGATCATTTTTGAAAGCGGCTATTGGTCGTTAAACGAAACTATCGCGTCCGTACAAAAGGAGCGGGAAGAACCGGGCGGCGGTCAGGAGCCTGATTTAAAGCGGGCGATCCGCACGGAAAACCTGGGTTTTGCCTACGACGGGCACCAGGTGTTGCGGGATGTATCGCTCAAGTTACCGGCGGGACGCATCACCACCCTGATCGGTCCGTCAGGATCAGGCAAAACGACCCTGGTGGATATCGTGACCGGCCTGCTGCGGCCGCAGCAGGGAGAGATCTGGATCGACGATGTGCCCTTAGCCCGGCTGGATTTGAAGGCCTGGCGCCGGATGATCGGCTACATCCCCCAGGAAACCATCCTGCTGCATGACACGGTTCTGAACAACGTGACCCTGGGCGATCCCGCTTTAAGCGAAGCCGATGCCCAAACGGCTCTGCGAGCTGCCGGTGCCTGGGAATTTGTCAAGGCCATGCCCCGGTCCATGCAGTCTATTGTGGGTGAGCGCGGCGGAAAATTGTCCGGCGGGCAACGGCAGCGGATCGCCATCGCACGGTCCCTGGTGCACCAGCCGAAACTGTTGATTCTGGATGAGGCCACCAGCGGTCTGGATCCGGCAAGTGAGGCCGCTGTGTGCGATACCTTGCTGCAGCTTCGCGGGAAGCTGACGATCCTGGCCATCTCGCACCAGTCGGCCCTGGTTAAAATTGCCGATTATGCCTATCGGATTCAGGATGGGAAAATTTTTCAGACTGATAATACCTCGGCCACGGACTCTGATAAGCCGGATATCGAGGCTGAACCCGATCGCGATTTGTATACCGCTTCGAGCAACGCAAAGTTAGGTTAAACGAAATCATCAGCCATAAGCAGGATCTGCGTACTGTTAATTAATTGGAATTAGAATACGAGATGCCATTTAAACATAAAATGACTAGCCTGCACGAGATTATAGGTCGAATTCGCCTCGTTGCATTTGATTTCGACGGTGTGTTTACCGACAACATGGTCTATGTATTCCAAGACGGTACCGAAGCCGTGCGGTGTTTTCGCAGCGACGGCATCGGCTTGCACAAGCTTAAAAAGCTGGGCATTGAAACGGTGATTATCTCGACCGAGGCCAATCCGGTCGTATCGGCCCGGGCCCGCAAATTAAAGATGCGCTGCATTCAGGACTGTCAGGACAAGCGCGCCGTTTTGGAAGAAATTGCTGATGAAAAAAATATTACCCTGGCCGAAGTCGCATTTGTGGGCAACGATATAAACGACCTGGCCTGTCTGGAGTGCGTCGGCTTGCCGATTGTGGTTCAGGATGCCTACCCGGAGGTACGGGATACGGCCCTGTATCAAACCAAACGCCCGGGCGGTCAAGGCGCGGTCAGGGAGGTGTGCGATCTGTTTGAAGGCGCAAATAAAGCAATGAAGATTGAAGATTGAAGATTGAAGAATTAAGGAATTCTATCTTTTATAATGTCTTCATCGTTATTTCTTGGTGAAACCATTATTAAAATCGACAGTATACCGAAAATATTCAATCTTAAATCTTCAATCTTCAATCATATGGAGATAATGAAGAAATCACACTACAAAATGATATAACATTAAGGATAGGAATTGTTAACTAAGACAACGGGGAGGAATAAAAATGCGCAAACTTACACTGGACGGCAAAGTCATTCAAGATAACAGTGATTGCTATGTAATTGCCGAGATCGGCCATAATCACCAGGGCAAAATGGATACGGCCAAAGAGATGTTTCGGGTCGCCAAGGAATGCGGCGCAGATGCGGTGAAACTGCAAAAACGCGACAACCGCAGCCTGTTTACCAAAGCCGGCTATGAGAAGCCCTACGACAATCCCAACAGCTACGGCGAAACCTACGGCGAACATCGCGAGTACCTGGAATTCGGCGGGATCGAATATAAGGAATTAATGAATTACGCTGACGAAATTGGCGTCACCATGTTTTCCACCGCCTTTGATTTCAACAGCGCCGATTTTCTGGCCAAACTCGATATCCCTATTTATAAAATCGCTTCCGGGGATCTGAAAAACATCCCCTTGCTGACCCACATCGCCCAATTTCAAAAGCCCATGATTCTGAGCACCGGCGGGGGAACCATGGAAGACGTCAACCGGGCCTATGATGCGGTCATGCCGATCAACCAGCAGCTGTGTATACTCCAGTGCACCGCAGGCTATCCGGCGGAATTCGACGAACTCAATCTTAACGTCATTACGACCTTCCGCGAGCGATTTCCCAGCTGCACGGTGGGACTGTCATCCCATGACAACGGCATTGCCATGGCAGTTGCCGCCTATATGCTCGGCGCGCGCGTGGTCGAAAAGCATTTTACCCTCAACCATACCTGGAAAGGCACGGATCATGCCTTTTCGCTCGAACCCAACGGTTTTCGCAAACTGGTGCGGGATCTGAAGCGCACCCGAGCGGCGATGGGTGACGGCATCAAGCGGACTTATGACAGCGAGGTGAATCCAATCACCAAGATGGGCAAAAAAATGGTAGCAGCTCGTGATTTGCCTGCCGGCCATATGATACGGCGTGAAGACATTGCCATCAAGTCACCGGGTGATGGTCTTCAGCCCTACGAGATCGACAAAGTCGTCGGCCGGGTAACCCGCGCCGCCCTGAAGACTGATGAGGACATCACTTACGAGGCCTTAAACGGCTCCGAAAATCTGGCAGAGGCGGCGTCGTGACCAACAAATTCGGATTGGAAAATGAAATTGCCGTCGTAACGGGCGCCCTGGGCAAGCTGGGTCCGATTTGGATCGAGGCCTTGCTTGCTGCCGGGGCAGCGGTTTATGCCCTTGATTTGCCCGGTGCCAAGGTTGTTGATGAATTCGCCAAGCTCCAGGCACAATATGATGAAACCCGCCTGCAGCTGGGCCGGACCGACGTCAGGGATCGCCATTCGCTGGAGGCGGCCTGCAACAATTGTAGAGCTGCTTTGGGGGTGCCCTCGATTCTGGTCAACAATGCCGGCATCGACCGGCCCCCGGCCAATGCCGCCCAAGGCTATCGACTGACCGAGATACCGATAGAAGAAAACCGGGAGATATTTGAGGTCAACACCCTGGGACTTTTCCAGGTAACCCAGGTTTTTGGCGCCCCCATGGCCGAGGCCGGACGCGGCTCGATCATCAATATCGGCTCGCTGTACGCCGGCGTGTCACCGGATCAACGGTTTTACGACCACATCCCGGGCGATCCGCCGTTTCTCAAACCGCCGGCCTACGGTGCCTCCAAGGCGGCCGTGGTCAACCTGACCCGCTATCTGGCTACTTTTTGGGCGCCCCACGGCGTGCGCGTGAATGCCCTTTCTCCCGGCGGTGTCTTGGGCGGTCAGGATGAGGAGTTCAAACACAAATTCTGCAGTCGCGTCCCCCTGGGGAGAATGGCCGTGGCAGAAGATCTGCACGGACCCCTGCTATTTCTGGCCTCGGAAGCATCAGCCTATGTAACCGGCACCGAGCTGATCGTCGACGGCGGTTTCACGGCATGGTGATGAGAATGACGAAGGTCGAATGTCGAATGTCGAATGAAGGAGCCTTGGGAATGTCGAATGAAGAATGACTAATGAAGAATTGAGGAATGGGATCGATTCTTAATTTCTTTAGAAAATGACAGAGCGAAGCGACTTCCATCATTCGCCATTCGCCAATCGACATTCGTCATTCAAATCGTTCGTTTGACGACAAAAATATTAAATACAGCACAATTTTAGAAATACATTGGAGTTAACATGAACCAACCAAAACCTAACCTGCCTGCGACTATCCCCAACTGGATCAACGGAGAAACGTACGGCGCTCAATCAGGGGAAACATTCGATAAACTGTCGCCGCATACCGGCCGCAAGCTGTATGGTGTCGCCCGGTCCGAATCCCGCGATGTTCAGCTTGCAGTTCGGGCCGCCGGAAACGCTCAACCGGCCTGGGCCGAACTGACTCCGGTGCAGCGCGCCGATCTGCTGCACGATATCGCCCAGGCCCTGCGCAAGTACCAAAAAGAAATGGCCGGGATCGTTGCCGCCGAAACCGGTATGTCGGTTAACGCTGCTTTGGGCGAAACCGGGGGCGCCATTGCCCAGGGGGAGTTTACCGCCGGTGAGGGCCGCCGATTCTACGGCCACACCACCACCAGTGCGGTACCTGACAAATACGCCATGACGGTGCGGCAGCCGCTGGGTGTCGCCGGACTGATCATTGCCGCCAACACGCCGATCGCCAATGTCGCCTGGAAGGTCTTCCCGGCTTTGGTTTGCGGCAATGCGGCCGTTTTGAAAGCCGCCGAAGATACGCCGGCCACAGCCTGGTTTTTTGCCCGGATCGCACACGAAGTCGGGCTGCCGCCCGGCGTTCTCAACGTCATCCAGGGACGGGGGGCAGAGGCGGGTGCACCGCTGGTGGCCGATCCGGCTGTGGATGTGATCAGTTTCACCGGATCGACTGCGGTGGGCCGCCGAATCGCCGCGATCGCCGGCGAGCGGTTGGCCAAGGTGTCCCTCGAACTGGGCGGGAAAAATCCGCTGGTCGTCTGCGATGATGCCGACCTGACGTCAGCTGCCAAATGGGTGCTGCTTTCAGCCTTCAGCAATGCCGGGCAGCGGTGTGCATCGGGCAGTCGCATTATCGTGTTTGACGCGATTTACGATCGTTTTCGCGACATGCTGGTCGAAGCCACCGGTCAACTCAAAGTCGGCCCGGACAATGCGGATGACCTGGGCCCCGTAATCAATGAAAAGCAGCTATCGAATATGCTGGACGCCGTTCAGGCGGCGCAACAGAAGGGCGCCGTGGTCCTGACCGGCGGCCACCGTCTGGAGGATGAGCCCCACGCCGCAGGTTTTTATATGGCTCCGACCTTAATTGAAAACGCCGATCCGCGGGATGATATTTCCACCAGCGAATTGTTCGGTCCCATAACCTGTCTCTACCGCGTCAGTGATTTTCGGCAGGCATTGCAGCTGGCCAACGACTCACCTTACGGGCTGACCGCCTGCATCCACACCCTCAACTTTCACCGGGCCATGGAGTTTACCCAAAAAGTCAAAGCCGGCGTGGCGGTTGTCAATGCCGGCACCTTTGGCAGCGAACCCCACATGCCGTTCGGCGGCTTGAAGCAATCCGGCAACGGCACCCGGGAGCCCGGCACGGAAGCCCTGGACGTCTACTCTGATTTGAAAAACATCATCATTAATATTGATCCGGGGAAACTTTAGGAATGTTGAATGACGAATGGCGAATGAAGAATGATGGAATTCTATCAATTTTATATTCCAATTAAAAATGACGGAGCGAAGCGACCTCCTCAATTCGTCATTCGACATTCGGCATTCGACATTCCATAGGGAGGGGTGAATGGAGCCTAAAGATCACAGCATCGTGGCACTAATCCCGGCGCGGGCCGGTTCCAAACGAGTGCCGGATAAGAATATTCGACCGTTGGCCGGCCATCCGTTGATTGCCTATACGGTTTCGGCGGCGCTGAGCAGCGGAATTTTTGCGGATGTCATCGTGTCCACGGATTCGGAGCACTATGCCGAAATCGTCAAATATTATGGTGCCGAAGCCCCGTTTCTGCGGCCTGAAACGTTGGCCGGCGATCAATCCCCCGATATCGAATGGCTGGCCTACACGCTGGATCAGCTGCAAAAATCCGGCCGCAGCTATGATTGCTTCAGCATATTGCGCCCGACCAGCCCGTTTCGACTGCCGCAAACCATTCAGCGCGCCTGGGGTGAGTTTTCAACCCAAACCGGCCTTGATTCTTTGCGGGCGGTGGAGAAATGCAGCCAGCACCCCGGGAAAATGTGGGTGATCCGGGGCAGCCGAATGACGCCGCTGCTGCCGCTGGGTCCGGCCGAACAACCCTGGCACAGCAGTCAATACCCGGCCTTGCCGGAAGTATACGTTCAAAATGCAAGTCTGGAGATGGCCTGGTCGCGGGTTGCTTTTGAAGATCGAACCATCGCCGGCAATGTAATTATGCCCTTTTTTACGGTTGATTATGAAGGATTCGATGTCAACAGTGAATATGACTGGCAACTTGCAGAACACATAGTTGACACAGGCAATGCAAAGTTGCCTCAAATAAATCAACCTGCATATACTGTATAAATATTCACCGCCGAGCGCGCGGAGAACGCGGAGAGATACTTAATCGTATTTGAGTTGAGCCAGGGAATGTAAATTTTAGAAATTAGCTATAAAAAAATTTTCTGCGTCCTCCGCGATCTCTGCGGTAAGGCGAATTTAAATAAGGAGCACTGCTTAACATGATCGAGATTAGATTAATTCCTGAAAATGAATTTCAGCGCATTCGCGCTGCCAATATTGATAAAATTATAAAATTGCAACTGCTGGCCGACATGTGCCGCGCCAACACCTTCGCCACGGTCAAACGGGCCGGGTCGGGACATTTAGGCTCCAGTTTCAGTTCGCTGGATATCGTGACCGCGCTGTATTTTGCAGAAATGAACCTGGCTGAATTGGGCATCGAACATCCGGATCGCGACATCTATTTTTCTTCCAAAGGTCATGATGTCCCGGGCCATTACGCTGTCTTTTATGCCCTGGGGATCATATCCAAAGAGCGGTTCATCAATTTAAGAAGACACGGCGGCACCCACGGCCATCCGGATTTGAGCATCCCGGGCATAGAAGCCAACTCGGGTTCCCTGGGCATGGGGATCTCAAAGGCCAAGGGGATGGCCTGGGCCAAAAAATTAAAAGGGTCCCAGGGCCGGGTGATCGTCATGACCGGCGATGGGGAACTGCAGGAAGGCCAGATTTGGGAATCATTGCAGACGACCACGCAGCAGGACATCAACAACCTCATCGTGGTTGTCGACCACAACAAGATCCAGTCCGACAAAATTCTGGAAAATATTGTAGACCTGGGGGACCTGGAAGCCAAATTCAAGGTCTTCGGCTGGCACGTGGCGCGCTGCGACGGTCACGACCACGCGGCCCTGGAGGATGTCTTTGCCAGCTTTAAGAAGATCGATGACAAGCCCAAAGTACTGATTGCCGATACCGTCAAAGGCAAGGGCATTTCCTTCATGGAAGGACCCCGGGCCTTGCAGGATGGCGCGGGGCTTTATAAGTGGCACGCCGGCGCCCCCGATGACGACGCATTCGAAGCCGGTTACCGGGAACTGATCGAAAACATCAACCGGACCATGCAGGCCGCCGGCCTGGCGGCGGTGACAACGGAAGTAATCGAAACCAGGGAAAAAAATCGTGCCCGGCTCAAAGACACGGCTGAAAAAGTGGTCGACGCCTACGGCCAGGCGCTGGTCGAGGTCGGCGCCGCACGGGAAGATGTGGTGGTTCTGGATGCAGATTTATCGGCCGACTGCGGCTTGCGTCCTTTTGAGCATGCTTACCCTCGGCGTTTTATCGAAAGCGGTATTGCCGAACAGGATATGGTATCAACGGCCGGCGGGCTGGCCTTGCAGGGGATGCTGCCCATTGTGAATTCATTCGGAGTATTTCTGGCATCACGCTCCAATGAGCAAATTTACAACAACGCCACCGAATATACCAAAATCATCTATGTCTGCCACTATGCCGGCATTATTCCCGCCGGCCCGGGCAAATCCCATCAAAGCGTGCGGGACATTTCGCTGTTCGGCGCGCTACCCAACTGTGTCGTCATCGAACCTGGCAATGCGGTGGAAACCGATGCAGCCCTGAAGTGGTCCGTCAACGAATCTGAAAAAAGTGTTATGATGCGTCTGGCAATTTCACCGTCACCGCGCACGATCAACCTGCCGTCGGACTATCAGTTCTCTCCCGGCCGGGGCACTGTCTTAGACGATGGTTCGGATGCCGTTTTATTCGCCTATGGTCCGGTCATGCTCAATGAGGCGCTGGTTGCCCGGGAAATCCTCGAGCATGAAGGTGTTTCCCTGAAGGTGATCAATTTTCCCTGGTTGAACCGGGTCGATATCGGATGGCTTGAGGCGGCCGTCGGCAACTACGACACCATTTATGTCATGGACAATCACTCCGGGTACGGCGGACTCGGGGATTCCCTGTTAAACGCCTTGATGAGTTCGCCCAAACTATCCGGCAAAAAACTGGTAAAATTTGCGATCAGCGAGTACCCGGCCTGCGGCACCCCCCCGGAAGTGCTGGCTTACCACCGGATTGACGGCCAAAGTTTGGCGCAACGCATTATGGCCAATTAATGAAGTCTAAGCTGACAACAACCGGCAGCCGGCTGAACCCGAGTCAACGACCGGCGATCTGCCTTGGGATGCCATTGTACAACCAGACGCGCTTTCTGCCACAGGCCTTGGATTCCCTGCTTGCTCAAACTTACGGCGATTTCAACCTGTTCGTCAGCGATGACTCGACCGAAGCCGGTCCCGGACAAATCGTCAATTCTTATGCCGCTAAAGATCAGCGCATTGTTTACCATCGCAATGAATACCGCCGGGGATTAATCGACAATTGGCGCAATTGCTTCGAGTTGGCGGGCGAAATGGATTACTTTGCCTGGGTGGGTGATCACGACGCCTGGCACCCGCGCTGGCTTGAATCCATGGTGCAAATCCTAAACACTTGTGAGAGTGTGGTCCTGGTTTATTCACAAAATGTGAACATCGATAATAACGGCGGCATCCTGGACAAGAAAATAAAGCCGGGAATATCAACCCTGGGAATGGACAATACCCGACGGCCGCTGGTCGTGTGCCGCCAAGGTCAGGGTTTCGGTAACATGGTTTACGGTTTGGTGCGCGCCCGGGCGCTGCGCCAAGCCGGTGTCTTCCCCCGGGTGATGTGGCCGG
>JGI24672J20091_10000546_pt1 | contig 10096 bp, 9 predicted proteins | sample OlaalgELextract2_FD_20091 | JGI IMG/M metagenome (IMG submission 20091) | reverse complement strand
GCCTGGGAGGATAAAGAGGGCATTAAAAGATATACCACCGAAATATTAGCCAATACGGTGCAGTTTCTCGGCGGGCGGGATTCTGCCGGCGCGGGGCGGCAGGAAAGCCCCCCGATCCCGGAATACCCCGGAACCCCCGTCAGCGGGCCGTCCGACGACGATATTCCCTTCTGACCCGGAAATTGCATAGTTTTCAAGGGCTGATAATAAAAATGAGCCGCAACATTATTACAAAGCCTCCAGCCGGAAAAATGGCCTGGAGGTTTTGCTTTTTGGAGGTCGGTTTTGGCTGGAAAATTTGTTGACGGCAGGTATCCGTAAAAAAAGGGCAGAATGGTTCGTATCCATTTACTGCCCTTCGACCGCTTGGTGATAAATCCTTGCTGGTCTTATAATCCCCTGATCCCCGGAGGTTACTCAGACTTTTTTTCCTCTTCTATTTTTTCAGGTTCTTTTTTTTCCTCTTCATCGGATGCGCCTTTGAAGTTGCGGATGGCTTTTCCCATGCCGGCGCCGATTTCCGGCAGTTTGCCGGCACCAAAGATAATGAGGATGATGACTAAAATTATTATTAGCTCCGGCATACCAATTCCAAACATAGTTCCTCCTATTTTTCAGGCCTGGTTTGTTTGAGCTCGTCTAAAAGCCGGACGAACTCCTTTGATTTTAAGTACTGATCCACACTGCTTTGATAATCTATCCACTTTCCCCAGGCATCAATCCAGGCCTCATTGTGCCAGTAGCAATCCTGGTCTCCGGCGCCTTTAAGCCGTTCGATATAGTCTAAATATTCGTCCGAACACTCTTCACAAAAATTGTAGGGTACATTCAGCTTGCGATGGTATTCCGTTCTGCCGCCCGACTCGCCGTCGATCTGGGTGCCGCATTTTTCGCATTTAAAGGCGCAATGCGTGCATTGAAAGACTTTGCGGACCGCCATAACCTTGCGTTTTTTGATCAGTGCCGCCTCTTTTTCCACCGCAAGGCCCTTTTTATCTTTGAATGATATTATATTGGCCACAGGAATACTCTTTGATTTTTTAAATAATTTGCCACCCTGAATTCCCTGTTTCTCAGGGCGGAATTTTCGGACGACCTGAATATAGCATCAGCCTGATTTCGTGTCAATCATTTCGATTTATCTAAATCTTGCCAATCATCAGGGTTCATGTTAACCTAACGATTTTGTTGCGATATAATTGAGTACTAAGGGTTGCGGGGATTTGACAGATGCTTTTGGCTATTTTGACCGCTTTATCCTGTATTCCGAGCAGATTAAGACCTTCATCGATTCCGGTAAAATATTAGCATGGGGAATCGTGCCGACTTTAGACCCGGGCGAAATTGAGCGGGCAACCGTCGAAGCGATCTGGGATCAGTGGATGTCCCAGGTCAATCAGATAGCAGCGCTCGGGATCGATGTGCCCAAATTGGTATCCCAATTCCTGATTACGCCAAGCTGCGGCATGGGGTCTTTGGGGCTTGATTCTGCTGAAAAGGTGATCAACTTAACCAAGGCGGTTTCCCGGAAGGCCAGAAGCTTATATCCCTGAATGTTCGAAATAGCTGCATTGGATCATAGATCGTCGGCGGGGACATGGCGCAAAGCCGTTTAGCTGCCGGCTTGAAGCTGGGAGGCTTGAATGCTATAAGGCTATTTTCGCATCCAGAAGCTTTCCAGCTTCCAGCTTCCCGGCATCCTGGCTGTATCGCAGGTTCACGGTATTGATTCCGGTAGACATACACTCAATTCTGGTTAGAGATAAATGAATAACTAAATGAGAAAAATGAGGTAATCGATGGGTGATGACAACAGTGCTAAGCAGTTCGCGGGTGCCACCCGCTACGTGTTGGATCAGGAATTGGCTAAAATTGTTAACATTTCAATGGCACTGGAGATGCCGCTGCTGCTCAAAGGTGAACCGGGAACCGGTAAAACCATGCTGGCCCATGCCATTGCGGAAAATTTAAAAATGCCATTGATCGTGCTCAACGTAAAATCCAGTATGAAGCTGATCGAGGCTTTGTACCAGTATGACACCCTGACCCGTCTGAACGACAGCCGTTTTGGGGATTCCAGCCGCGATGTCAGCAATATCGAAGACTATATCAAAATGGGCAAAATCGGACAGGCTTTTACCGCCGATGAACGGACCGTGCTGCTGATCGACGAAATCGACAAGGCTGACACGGATTTTCAGGATGACATGCTCGATGTGCTGGATCAGATGGAATTTGATATCATTGAGATCGACAAGACCATCGCGGCCAAAACGCGACCGGTGATCATCATCACCTCGAATGCCAAAAAAGATTTGTCCGATCCATTCTTAGGACGCTGTAATTTCCATCACATTGCCTTTCCCGATGCGGAGATGATGCGTAAAATTATCGGGGTACACTTTCCGGATTTGGATTCCGAACTCATGGAAAAGGCCATATCCGCCTTTTACCAGATGCGCAACCTGGATGCTATCGAGAAAAATCCGGCCACCCGTGAATTAATCAACTGGATTCGGGCCCTGAAAGCCGACCCCGATTTCAAACCCAAACAGCTGGCCAAAGGCGACCTGCCGTATATGGGGGTGCTGTTCAAAAAAAGCCAGGATTATGCCCGGGCCCAGCATGCAGTAAATGGACGGAGAATCAATTAATTCGCATAGGGCATAGAGCAAAGCGCATAGCGTGGCAGATGTCCAGCCGGTTTTTCGCCATGCGCCATGCTCCATGCACCATGCCAAGCGAAGCTTGAGTTATGTTTATCAAATTTTTTTATAAATTAAAGGAAGTCGGCATCCCGGTCAGTCCGACCGCGTTTTTAACCCTGCAAAAAGCCTTGGGCAAAGGTTTGGTGGTGACACTGGCGGATTTTTATACCGCATCCCGGGCCATTCTTGTTAAAAGCGAACGTTATTTTGACCTGTATGATCAGGTTTTTGCCCACCACTTCCGGGGTGTGGAAATGCCGGATGTCGAGGGACTGGAGCTCGACGAACTGGCCCGGGCCATGCTGGAGGCCTGGCTGCAAAAACCCGAAGAGCTTGCCGAATTACTGGGCGTGGATGAATCGACCCTGAACAAGCTGACGCCGGAGGAGCTGATCGAATATTTTAAGGAGCGCCTAAAAGATCAGGACGGGCAGCATCATGGCGGGTCTAAATGGATCGGCACCGGCGGGCGCTCCCCGGTGGGACACTCCGGATACCACCCGGGGGGCATGCGCGCGGGGGGCGTTTCCGGCAACAAGTCAGCCGTCAAAGTGGCCATGGATCGACGCTACAAAGATTATTCCCTGCACGGGCCACTGACCCAGGCCATGATGCGCGAAGCCCTGAAAAGGCTGCGCAATATGATCCCGGTGGGCCCCAGGGACGAGGTCAACATCGATGAAACGATATACCAGACCATGAAAAACGGCGGTGAAATCGAGATCATATTTGACAGACGCTTAAAAGACCGATTGAAGGTGATTTTGGCCATTGACAATGGCGGGTGGTCCATGGATCCTTATATACCCGTTGTCCAAACGCTTTTCGATTATGCCGGAGATCAGTTCAAAGATATAAAAACCTACTTCTTCCACAACACCATCTACACCAATCTCTGGGAAGATCCGGCCCGGTATAAGAAGCCCAAAAGGATCGATGAATTGATCCGTCTCGATTCCGAGACCCGCTTTTTCATCGTGGGCGATGCCAGCATGGCGCCCTACGAATTGATGGCCACCGACGGCTCCATTCACATTGAAGAGCGCAGCGGCCTGCCCAGTATCGAATGTCTGAATCTCATCGCCAAAACCTTCCCCCATGCCGTCTGGCTCAACCCCGTTCCCGCCAGCATGTGGGACTACACCCGCACCATCAGCGCCATTCGGGAGATATTTCCCATGTTTGAACTGACCATCGATGGGTTGGAGCAGGCGGTGGCCCATATGATGGCCAAGTAGGCGGGTTGCGGGTTGCGTGGTGCGCGTTACGGGATTCGCGTCGCGGGGCAGATCGTAAGACGCAGGGTTCATAGGGCATAGCGTGTTGGCGAAAAAGGAAGGAATGAGACCATCGATGTTGTGCCAGCAGCCGGCAGCCAGCGACCAGTAGCCAGGGGCTAGTTCACCTTATCTCTCCGGTCTTGTGTCATAGCGATCTTTTTTTTGTAAACTTTGACATTTGATTTGTGAATATCCGACCGTGCGAAAACATCGCGGTCGGGCAATGGTATGTGCTCACTCCGGAAATCCGGTTTTGCGCATCGCATCGAGAACAATTTCAAGATGCGCTTTGTCTTTAACAGTATTCGCTTTAGTAACCACGCTCACGGAAAGCTGTGGTGCCAGCTCCATGGCTTTTGCCGCTGATGCCCGGGCCTCTTCCTGGCGGTCTAAAACACTATAAGCAATGGCCAGACCCGCATGGACTGAGGGAGCATTCGGGGCGCGCTGAAGTGCTTTTTGGTATTCAATTAGTGCATCTTCCCACTGTCCCTTTTGCGCATAGCATTTGCCGAGGAGACCATAATACCAAGCGGCAGGAAAAGGATTTAGACGCATTCCTTTCTTAATGTATGTAATTCCTTCATCAAGTTGCCCGGCGTTGCATAGCGTCCTCCCCAGTGAGGCATTGGCTATGGCTCCATTTGGATAAAGCTCTACAGATCGCCTGCATGATGCAATCGCTTTATCGTATTGCTTTATCATCAAATAGAGCCATCCCAATAAGGCGTGCGTGTTTCCATCGGATTCATCCAGGGAAAGCGCCTTTTGGGCAAACCCAAAGGCTTTTTTAACATTCTCCCGGGGAGATATGCCTCCCCCCGCCATGTTGAGGTGATCCCAACCCAGCAGCCTGTATCCTATCGCCAGATCTGGTGCCGCTTCGGTGATCTCCAGTGCCAGCTGACTGCGTCGCTCGCGGCTTTCATGGGTGCCTTCCCGTCCAAGGGATATGGCCTGCATAATTTTATAATTAATTTCGGGATTGTTGTATTTTTTATGCCAGAGGCGGGCGTCCTCACCTTCGCTCAGTTTGATGCGCATGCCGGTGACAATATTCATCGTGATCTCATCCTGGACTTGAAATATATCCTGAGAATCACGATCATAGCTCTCGGCCCACAGATGCTGACCTTTGACGGCATCGATCAGCTGGGCGGTGATTCGAAACTTATCGCCGGATTTCCTGACGCTGCCCTCCAGAACATAGCGCACCCCGAGTTCTTCACTCACCTGTTGGATTTTTACCGGCTTGCCTTTATAGGAAAACGATGAGTTGCGGGCAATCACAAAAAGCTCACTCACTTTAGACAGCGAGGTGATAATTTCTTCGGCAATGCCGTCGCTGAAATACTCCTGGGAAGGGTCGCCGGTCAGGTTGTCAAATGCCAGGACGGCGATTGAGGGTTTATCCGGCAGGGCGAAGGCCATTTTATCAACCGAGGCCGGCTCCACGGTTGGGCGGCGCAGGTAAAACTGCCAGATTCCCAGTGCAGCGATAACCACAACGACCGCTGCCGCAATTATAACGGTTTTACGCCATTTTCGTTTTGTAATTTCTTTGGCCTTGACGACTCGATGTGCGGCTGCCACAGAATGTGACAGCACCCGGTATACCGGTATCGGAGTGCTGATGTTTTTGACCTGATGTTCTCCAAGGTCCTCGTATCCCAGATCAAGTTTGTTCACCACCTGATTGTACGCAATCCCTGAAATACAGATCCCGCCTGCTTCTGCCAAGGATTCCAACCGCGCAGCAATGTTGACGCCATCGCCGTAAATGCGGCCGTCCTCCTCGATGACATCACCCAGGTTGACGCCGATGCGAAATTCCATTTTGCGGCTATATTCCAGCTCGGCATTGCGTTCGGCAAGATCTCGCTGAATCTCAACCGCACAGTTTACCGCATCAACCACACTGGCAAACTCTGAAAGGATGTTGTCTCCCGGTGCGTCAATAACCCGTCCGCGAAATTGCTGAACAAGGTCGGTTATGGCGTTGCGGTAAGCGGTCAGCGTGCGGACCGTGGCTTCCTCGTCATCATCCATCAGGCGGCTGTAGCCTTCAACATCGGCACTCAGGATGGCGGTCAGTTTGCGTTTAAAAACTTCTGATGGCATGGGGCACCCCGTTCATTCCGGAAAACCGGCTTTGCGTGCGGCGGCGATGAGAACTTCTGCATGGGCTTTGTTTTTATAAGGCAATATTTTGGAAATAACGCTGATGCGGGCTCGGGGCTGCAATTCAATTGCTTTCGCGGCAAATGTACGGGCTTCCTCCTGCCGGTCTTGTAAAATATTGGTCATGGCCATATAGGCGTAGATCACAGCATGCTTTGGGGCGCGCTGACGCGCTTTAGTGAATTCGGCCAATGCAACATCATACTGGCCCTTTTGTAGGTAGCAGCGGCCCAGGTTAAGATAGTCCCAGTAGGCTGGAAAAGGGTCGAGGCGAATCGCTTGTTTAATATCGGCGATCCCTTCATCAAGTTGCCCGGCATCGCACCGCGTCATCCCCAATATGACATGGACATTGGCGCTATTGGGAAGAAGCTCAGCCGCGCGCTCACCGGATTCAATCGCTTTATCGAATTGCCTCATGATATAGTAGTATTTGCCCAGCATGGAGTGGGAATTTCCATCCGAACCATCCCGCTCGAGCGACTTCTGGGCAAGAGTATAGGCCTTTGCCAAATTCTCCCGGGGGGATATACCTCTCTGCGCAAGTTCGATGTGATACCAGCCCTGCAGCCGGTATCCTACAACGGATTCCGGCTCGGCAGCAGTGATTTCCCGTGCCAGCTCACCGGTGCGCCGGATGCTTGCTAGATTGCCCTCTTTTGCAATCGCTGTATATTCCACAAGTTTATAATAAGAAGAGGTGTTGGAAAATTTTTTGTGGTAAAGGCGGGCCTGCTCACCATCGGTAAGCTTGACGCGCAGGGCGGTAACAATATTCAGCGTGATCTCGTCCTGGACTTCGAATATGTCCTGGGAATTACGATCATAGTTCTCGGCCCACAGATGCCGCCCTTTGACGGCATCGATCAGCTGGGCCGTGATTCGAAACCGATCACCTGATTTTCTGACACTGCCCTCGAGCACATAGCGGACGCCGAGTTCTTCGGCTACCTGTTGGATTTTGACCGGTTGGCGTTTGTAGGTAAACGATGAATTGCGCGCTATCACAAAGAGTTCGCCCAACTTGGACAGCGCGGTGATGATTTCTTCGGTGATGCCGTCGCTGAAAAATTCCTGGGAAGGGTCGCCGGTCAGGTTGTCGAATGCCAGGACTGCGATGGAGGGCTTATCCGGCAGGGGGTGGGCCATCTTATCAACCGAGGCCGTCGCCATCGATGGGCTGCGCAGGTAAAACTGCCAGACTCCCAGGGCAGCGACGACCACAACCATCGCTGCCACTGCGAATGCAGTTTTGCGCCATCTTCGTACGACAGTTTTTTTGGCTTTGATGACACGATGTGCGGCGGCACCCGGATATGAGAGCACCCGGTATACCTGTATCGGCACGCTGATGTTTTTAACCTGATGCTCTCCGAGGTCTTCGTAGCCCAGTTCGAGCTTGTTCGCGATCTGATGGTAGGCCTGGCCTGAAATGCAGATGCCGCCTGCTTCTGCCAGGGATTCCACCCGGGCGGCGATATTGACGCCGTCGCCGTAGATACGGCCGTCCTCTTCGATGACATCACCGAGATTGACACCGATGCGAAATTCCATTTTGCGGTTATATTCCAGTCCGGCATTACGCTCGGCGAGGTCCCGCTGGATCTCAACGGCACAGTTTACCGCATCAACCACACTGGCAAACTCTGAAAGGATGTTGTCTCCCGGCGCGTCAATCACCCGACCGCGAAATTGCTGAACAATTTCGGCGATGGCTTGGCGAAAGGCCGTCAGGGTGCGAACCGTGGCTTCCTCGTCATCATCCATCAGCCGGCTGTAGCCTTCAACATCGGCGCTGAGGATGGCGGTCAGTTTGCGTTTAAATTCCTCCTGTGTCATGGGGCACCCCCGCTTTAAAACTTTATCTTTTGAGTCGTGGAAACCAAGCCCTGTGAGATGGGCCCAGCCGGACCCATACAAAGTCTACTCCGGATATCCGGCTTTACGCATGGCGTCGAGACCGGCGTTTAGAAAAGCTTTATTTTTAATAGGTGATATTTTAGACATCACGCTCACGGACATTTGCGGTGCTAACTCCAGGGCTTTCGCGGTTGATGTGCGGCCCTCACCTATGCGGTCTAATTTAACATATGCAATCGATAGCCAACCATGGATTTCAGGTGCCTCCGGGGCGCGCTCAAGAGCCTTATTAAATTCAATAACGGCATCCGTCCATCGCTCCTTTTGAGCATAGCATCCGCCCAAGCTCGTATAATACCAGTAGGAAGGAATCGGGTTGAGACGAATCCCTCGCTTAATACTGGTAATTCCTTCATCAAGCTGTCCGGCCGCGCATAGCGTATGCCCGAATGCTGCATTGACATAGGCCCCATTTGGGTAGAGCTCCACAGATCGCCTTCCGGACGCAATCGCTTTTTCGTATTGTCTTGTTACCAAAAAGATTTTGCCTAATAAGGAGTGTGCAAATCCATCAGATTCATCCAAAGAGATCGCCTTTTGGGCGAATCCAAATGCCTTTTTAAGATTTTCCTGGGGTGATATGCCACCTTGTGCAAGGTTGAGATGATACCAACCCTGAAACCGGTATCCTATTGCAAATTCAGGTGCAGCATCAGTGATCTCTTGTGCCAGCTCACCGCGCCGCATCAAGCTTTCAGGGGAACCATCCCGCCCAAGCGATAATGCCTCCAAAATTTTGTAATTTATTTCGGTGCTGCCATAATTTTGATGATAAATCCGGGCCTGCTCCCCTTCGGTAAGCTTGACACGCAGACCGGTTACGATATTCATCGTGATTTCATCCTGGATTTCAAATATATCTTCAGAATTTCGATCATAGCTCTCGGCCCACAGATGCTGCCCTTTGACGGCATCGATCAACTGGGCGGTGATTCGATAGCGATCACCGGATTTTCTGACACTGCCCTCCAACACATAGCGAACGCCGAGCTCTTCACTCACCTGCTGGATCTTGACTGGCTTGCCTTTGTAGGTAAACGATGAATTGCGGGCAATTACAAATAGCTTACCCACCTTGGACAGCGAAGTGATGATTTCTTCGGTGATGCCGTCGCTGAAATACTCCTGTGACGGGTCGCCGGTCAGGTTGTCAAAAGCCAGGACGGCGATGGAGGGTTTGTCCGGCAAGGGGTGGGCCATTTTGTCAATTGAAGCTGTCGCCATCGATGGGCTGCGCAGATAAAATTGCCAGATTCCAAGAGCAGCGACAACTATGACCACCAATGCCCCTGCGATTATAGTTTTGCGCCCTTTTCGTTTTGTAGTTTCTTTGGCCTTGACGACCCGATGCGCAGCGGCACCCGGAAATGACAGCACCCGGTATACCGGCACCGGCGTACTGATGTTTTTGACCTGATGTTTTCCAAGATCATCGTATCCTAGCTCAAGTTTATTTGCTACCTGATCGTATGCACTTCCCGAAATACAGATACCGCCGGCTTCTGCCAGCGACTCCACCCGGGCGGCGATATTGACGCCGTCGCCGTATATGCGGCCGTCCTCCTCGATGACATCACCCAGGTTAACGCCGATCCGAAATTCCATTTTACGGTTATATTCGAGGTCGGTATTTCTCTCGGCCAGGTCGCGCTGAATCTCAACCGCACAGTTTACGGCATCAACCACGCTGGAAAATTCTGCCAGGATGTTGTCACCCGGAGCGTCGACGACGCGTCCGCGAAACTGCTGGACAAGGTCGATGATGGCGCTGCGGTAAGCGGTCAGTGTGCGGACGGTGGCTTCCTCATCGTCATCCATCAGTCGGCTGTAGCCTTCAACGTCGGCACTGAGGATGGCGGCAAGTTTGCGTTTAAAAGCCTCTTGAGTCATATGGCACCCTCGGTTTTTAATTAGTGTTCGAACGGATATTCAGAACCGTTTGATATTGTTGCTAAAGTTCGCATAAAAGTAAAACGAAGATTTTCCAGTTTAATGCAAAAATGACTT
>JGI24672J20091_10000537_pt1 | contig 10252 bp, 10 predicted proteins | sample OlaalgELextract2_FD_20091 | JGI IMG/M metagenome (IMG submission 20091) | reverse complement strand
CGGCGTCAGCCGTGCAGCCATAATGCCCCGCTATATCGACGGCGGGTTCAAACCGTGCAGCATGCTGCCCCTGTCCCTCTCCTTCGACCACCGGATCATCGACGGGGCGGATGCGGCACGCTTTTTACGCTGGGTGTGCCAGAGTCTGGAACAGCCGTTTACGATGGTGCTGGAGTAGATTTATGGGAGATACTTCAATGGCAGACAAAAAAACTCAACTGGCAGTGATTGGGGGCGGCCCCGGCGGATATGCCGCCGCCTTTCTGGCAGCCGACCTCGGACTGGAAGTCACCTTGATCGATCCGGAGATAAACCCCGGCGGCGTTTGTCTCTATCGTGGATGCATTCCGTCGAAAACATTACTGCACGCCGCCAGGGTTATCGATGAGGCCCGCGAGGCCAGGGCCTGGGGCCTGAATTTCAGCGGGCTTAAAATCGAACCCACCAGCCTGGCGAAATGGAAAAACGAGGTCGTCGCCAGACTGACCGGCGGGTTGGGACAACTTGTCAAGCAGCGCAAAATCAATTATCTGCAGGCCACGGCCGCATTTGAGGACAACCGCACCCTGGCCGTCAAGGCGCTGGACGGCGGGCAAAGCCGCCTGACATTCGAAAACGCGATCATCGCCACCGGTTCTGATGCGGCGCGCATCCCCCAATTTGACCTTGATTCAGATCGACTGCTCGACGCCACCGCGGCCCTGGATCTCAAAGAGATTCCCAAGAAACTTCTGGTAATCGGCGGCGGTTATATCGGCCTGGAGCTTGGAACCGTGTATGCCGCGCTGGGCAGCAAGGTGACGGTGGTGGAGATGACTGACGGACTGCTGCCGGGGGCCGACCGTGATTTGGTCCGGATTCTGCAAAACCGCCTGGCAGACCGGCTGGCGTCAATCCTGCTGCAGACCACCGTCAAATCGCTCAAAGTTCAAAAGAATGGGATTAGGGCCACTTTGGCAGGTCCCGAGGCCGATCAGAAAGGACGCCTTTTCGACAAGGTGCTCCTGGCGGTCGGACGACGCCCCAATTCCGTCGGCCTGGGTTTGGCCAACACGGCCATCGAGGTTGACAGCCGGGGGTTTATCAAGGTGGATGACCAGCGGCGCGCGGCTGAAAAGCATATATTCGCCATCGGCGATGTGGCCGGCGAACCCATGCTGGCACACAAGGCATCGCATGAAGGACGGGTAGCGGCCGAGGTAATTGCCGGGCGCCAGGTCGCATTCGAACCAGCGGCCATACCGGCGGTCGTGTTTACCGATCCTGAAATCGCCTGGGTCGGACTGACGGAGCAAGAGGCCGCTGACCGCAGCATCGCGCACAAAGTCGTCAAATTTCCCTGGGCGGCTTCCGGTCGAGCCGCCACCCTTGGCCGCGACGACGGACTGACCAAGCTGGTCATTGATCCCCGCAGCGAACGCATCATCGGTATGGGTATCGCCGGTCCAGGCGCGGGCGAGATGATTTCTGAAGGCGTTTTGGCCATTGAAATGGGTGCCAATGCTACCGATGTGGGCCTGACGATCCATCCGCACCCGACCCTCACAGAGACCATCATGGAAGCTGCCGACCTGTTTCACGGCAGCGCCACCCATTTTTATCAATCCAAGCGGAAATCACGCTAAATGATTATCCCCAGGTCGTCAAGCGCGGCACTGCTCTGAAGCCGGGCCGCTATGATGATTTTCGCCGATCTGAATGAAAAACCCTTAATGAGGAGGCAAAATCATGGCGAGATTTCTCAAAAAACGCGAAGAGAGTAAAGGCCTGTCTCCGGGTTCTTTGGTTTTCATCGGCAACAAAAAGGTTGAAAATGTTCGGATTCGTGCCATCGACTATGATGGGACTCAATTAATTGAAGACGAATTAAAGGAAATCGCACAAGGGGCGCAATTCAAAGGCATCAACACGGTTACCTGGATCAATGTCGATGGGCTTCATGATCTTAAATTGATGAAAGAAATTGGGGATACCTTCGATCTGCACCCGCTGTTGCTGGAAGATATACCGAATACCGGACAGCGCCCCAAACTTGAAGAATTTGATAATTGTCTTTTTCTGGTCCTAAAAATGCTTCGCTATGACGAAGACAAGCAAATGATTATATCCGAACAATTAAGTATGGTGCTGGGCGATACATTATTGCTGACCTTTCAGGAGCAGCCGGGAGACGTATTTGAACCGGTCCGTGAGCGGATCAGAAAAAAAAAGGCAAGAATCAGAGGTTCCGGTATCGATTATCTGGCATACGCTTTGCTGGATTGCGTGGTTGAAAATTATGTTTTCATTGTTGAAAGATTGGGCGAACAGATTGAGGATCTGGAAGAAGAAGTTTTGGAAAACGCCGAGCCGGCCGTGCTGGAAAAGATCAATACCTTTAAACGAGAAATGAATTTCATCAGAAAGTCCGTTAGACCGGCCAGGGAATCCATTATACAGCTTGCAAAATTGGATACCGAACTCATCAATGGTCAGACGGTTCCCTTTTTAAAAGACCTGCAGGATTTGATCACCCAAGCGGCGGAGGCTATCGACACCTACCGGGATATGCTCTCGGATCAATTGAACCTGTACAATTCAGTCATGAGCAATCGAATGAACGAAATTATGAAGGTGTTGACGATTTTTGCGGCCATATTTATCCCGCTCACATTTATTGCCGGCATCTATGGCACCAATTTCGAGTATTTGCCCGAGCTCAAATTCAAATACAGCTATTATATATTCTGGGGCGTAATGATTGGGGTTGCCGTGACAATGCTATCCTATTTCAGAAGAAAAAAGTGGCTATGACTGAGGGACGCGTCCCTTCAATTTTTATCACCATATAGGTAACATCATCCTCAGAGGCCTACCGACCGATTCTTTTTTCTAAAAATGGGAGGCGATGCATGATTTTTTTATCAAATAGGATTCCAAGCTTTTCCAAGACGACCTCGGGAGGGCTACCCCTGCGGGGCAGCAAAGGCCAAGGGGGAAAGTTTTCTGCCGCAGGCAGAAGACCTTCATCCTAAGGAACAACTTAAACCCGGTGCAAAAAACCCTGTCGCAAATTAAACCAAATACTTTTGAAACAATACCGCGAATCCGAGAAAAGCGATAAATCCCACGACGTCCGTCACCGTGGTCAAAATGATGCTTGAGCTTTGAGCCGGATCGATGCCGATTTTCTTCATAATCAGCGGAATGGATACCTTCGAAAGACCGGCTAATACTAAATTTACCAGCATACCGAGGCCGATCACCAGACCGAGGAAGGGATTTCCGTACCACGTCCAGGCCACCAGCGCCGTTACGGCACCGATGACAGCCCCGTTAATGGCTCCGATCTTGCCCTCCTTGAAAACCAGCGCAAAAAAATTTATCCTTGGGAATTTCGCGCATGACGATTTCGCGCATGACCACCGCCAGCGACAGGGCCCCTGCATTTCCGCCCTGGCCTGCCGCGACCGGCAGGAAAACCGCCAGGATCGTATTATCCGTCATGGTGACACTCCTTCACGTATATAAGAAGAACTTAGTTTGCTGCGCTAATCCGCCGGCCTGTGACGAGCTCAGTCGAGGCGAGGCGGCGAATGATGGAATAATGGAATAAGGATAGTTGGGACCATAGGTTTTCCATATGGTTGAAATTTAATACTGTTCACGGGATAAACCTACCATGGGTTCAAGAATACATCCACCGAGACGCAAATAATTATTCGCCCAAACTGGATGGCAAGTCAGCCGGCTGCCGGGGGATGAAATATGTAGAAGGATTGCAAAGAGTCATTTTGCGATGTTGGCGATTGAAAATCCAAGTAAAAAACACAATCAGGCATTTTCAGTCTGGGGCTTGCCTTAATATACAAATCTTGACAAGGTATCTTATTCCGGCTGGCCAGAATAACAATCTGTTTAGGAGGGAATAGTAATGATGATCGAGGGCATTGATCTTACACTCGGGGTTGAAGAGGAATATCAAATCATAAATCCCGAGACCAGGGACTTGGACTCCTATGTGCGGCAGTTCCTGGAGGATGGAGGCCAGTTCACGCCTGACAACTCGCTGAAGCCCGAGTTGATGCAAAGTCAGATAGAGGCCGGCAGCTCGGTCTGCTCCAATGTGCACGACGTGCGCTCGGAGATCATCCGCATGCGCCGCCAGGTCCGGAACTTGGCGGCTGAGCACGGCATGGCCATCGCTTCTGCCGGCACGCATCCGTTTGCCGACTGGAGCAAGCAGACATTCTCCGCCGGGGAGCGCTATGCCCGCTTTCTGAACGACATGGCGGGCGTGGCCGACCAGTTGCTGATCTTCGGTCTGCACATTCACGTCGGTTTTGGCAAAGACCCGGAAAACCGGGATCTGCTGATTGAGATCGGCTCTCAGCTGCGCTATTTTCTGCCCCATATCCTCGCCGTCTCCACCTCCAGCCCCTTTTGGCAGGGCCGCAACACGGGGCTCAAATCCTAAACTGAAGGTTCCAGGTTCAGGGTTTATTTGGCTTTTGTTCTATAAATTAGAATCAAGCCTTACGCTGTAAGGCTAATGAGGTCCCTGAGAGTCGGTAAACCCATAAATATCTTGACATTATAGGATTCGTATTTTAAGAAACCCTTAAAGTGTCCAACCATTTTAACCTTCTACATTTTCTTGTTCTACATTGAGCACGACTGTCGACGCCATTCTGATATCGATCCGACTGTGGGCCTGAACTTTTTTCCGTTGAATTACATTGTAGGTTTTTAGAGCGTGAATGAAGCTTCATCTGCTAGAGTGTATCCGTTTCTATTGACTCGACCGACTTGTTGACCGGTTCTTCCCGCTGACGGCTGATCATTCCCTAATTTTCAAATCGTATAATTTTAAATTAGGACATGAAACTATTACTGCAAAATAAACGTCTCAAGTTTCCAATAAATAGCCTTCAAAGGAAAATCGATTCTTTTTGAAGGCTCTGGTATCTGACAAAAACGATCATAATTGTAATCTGAAAGGAGGCGTAATATGCCAAAATATCTGATTTGCTCTACTTACACTGAAGAAGGTTTAAAAGGGCTTCTTAAGGAAGGCGGCACCAAACGGGTGGAGGCATCAAGGAAAGCAATAGAGTCGTTAGGTGGGACATTAGAGGCATTTTATTTCGCATACGGGGATAATGACGCCTATTTCATTGTCGATCAACCGGACAACGTTAATGTTGTTGCCGGCATTCTATTGGCAAATGCCAGCGGGGCTGTAAAGCTGAAAACAATTCCCCTGATTACCCCTGAGGAAGTCGATGAAGCGGTCAAAAAATCGATGGACTGGCGCCCACCCGGTCAGTGATCCAAAGAAGTTCTAGCAGGTAAGTTACGTTGCTAGAGAACTATTGCGGACAACCGGCCGGGCGGTCTGCAAAGGGCGGCAACCGTCGATAGACTCACGTCCCGCAAAAGGTTCGGTAGGGCTGCGCCGTAGGGGGCGGTGGCAGGTGATAGCCGGCCTGTTCCGGCGGATCCTGGTAGGGTTGAGACAGAACATCCAGCAGTTTTTCCATGACCGTAAAGTCCGCCCGCTCCACGGCCGCCTCCAGGGCCGCTTCCACCTGGTGGTTGCGGGGGATGACGGCCGGGTTGTGGGCGATCATGACCCGGTGGGATGCCTCCCGGGAATCGGGTTGGCGTTTCAGTCGGGCCTGCCAGCGCTCGAACCACTGCTTAAAATCAGGGGCCCGGAACACGGAGGCCTCGGGCAAGGCATGTGATGACAGGTCGCGAAAGGTATTGGTAAAATCCGCCCCGTGCCGGTGCATGCAATCGAGCAGATCCGTCGCCAGGGCCTCGTCATCCGAATCCTGGTCCAGCAGTCCCAGTTTGGCCCGCATGCCCGCCAGCCAGTAATGGCGGAAGGTTTCCGAAAATCCAGTAATTGCCTCGTTTGCCATCGATACGGCCGCCTCCTGATCCTCGTCAATCAGCGGCAACAGCGTCTCGGCCAACCGGGCGAGGTTCCACTGGGCGATCTGCGGTTGCCGGCTGTAGGCGTAGCGACCGTTGAGATCGATGGAACTAAAGACGGTATCCGGATCGTAGGCGTCCATGAATGCGCAGGGACCGTAATCGATGGTCTCACCGCAAAGGGCCATGTTGTCCGTATTCATGACGCCGTGGATGAAGCCAACCATCAGCCAGCGGGCCACCAGGGACGCCTGCCGGTCCGCAACAGCGCCGAGCAGGTCCAGATAAGGATTTCCGTGGGCGGCCAGATCAGGAAAGTGGCGATGGATGGTGTAATCGGCCAGTGTCCGGACCTCGTCGGGTTTACCCCTCGCCGCCGCATACTCGTACGTGCCCACGCGGATGTGGCTGGCCGCCGTACGGGTGAGAATTGCCCCCTGCAGGGTGGTTTCACGAAACACCGGTTCACCGGTGGTCACCACCGCCAGGCTGCGGGTTGTCGGTATGTCCAGGGCGTGCAGGGCTTCGCTGATAATGTACTCCCGCAGCATCGGTCCGAGAGCCGCCCGCCCGTCTCCCTGCCGCGAATACGGCGTCCGGCCGGATCCCTTGTACTGGATGTCGAAGCGCTCGCCTTGCGGCGTCACTTGCTCGCCCAGCAAGATTGCCCGCCCATCGCCCAGCATGGTAAAAGAGCCGAATTGATGTCCCGCATAGGCTTGAGCGAGGGGCTCGGCCCCCTGGGGGATCCGGTTGCCCGAGAAAACAGCGGCACCTTCGTCGCCTTTCAGGACAGCGGGATTCAGCCCCAAAAACCGCGCCAGTTCCGCGTTGAAAATCACCAGTTTCGGCATACGCACCGGTACCGGGTTCAGCCGGGAATGAAAAGCCTCCGGCAACCGTGCGTAACTGTTATCGAATTTCCACCCCGCATCCGGGCGGTTATGTTTTTCACTGGCCGGCATCGCAATCTCCTGTCTGTCAAAAGAAATGTATGAAGACAAAACATTGGTCTGGAATGTCCGGAGGTCAAGAGAAGGCATGCACAAAAGGCAGAATGCCTAGCGGGAAAATGAATGTGCCTGTGGGAGAGGCTGGCTATTGTGAGGGCAAAGAACCCAAGCCTATAGGGCCCGGCTTTGATATCACCCTAAAGAGATGAGACTCCGAATGAAATACTGGAATGTCGCAGATCCGCCTTTGGGGTCATATATCCACATTATTGATTACACAGGTTTTGAATTTCGCGATGATAATCAAGATATCGGCTGAGCGTTATGTCATTTTTCCCGTATTTTGGAATCGTCTGCAATATCATCTTCCGAGACTCCGGCATCGCGCAACAAAGCGATATCGGTTTCCCGAATTTCATATTTTTCCATGTTGATTCTCCGTGTTGCGAAGTTGACATAGCCCTCAAGGCACTGCTACCCTACCGTTATTCATAAACGCATTACACCGATTTATTTTGTCTATCCGTATAGCGCAAAAAAGATCTGTTTATTTGATTGGAACCATGCGCCTGCCAACAGCGATACCATCGCCGGTTCTCACCATCACAACCACCGGGTTCGTGGCGACGGTTGCTCAGATTATTGTTTTACGAGAGCTTCTGGTCTTGTTCTACGGCAATGAATTGTCGGCGGGATTAATTTTTGCCGGCTGGCTCATTTGGAGTGGAGTGGGAAGCGGGTTGTCGGTAAAATGGGCCTCGAAGGTTTCCGCGCACACCACCCTGCTGCGGTGGATGCTCGTCTGTCTTTCGGCCATGCTGCCACTGTCAGTGCTGTTCATCCGGGCATCCAGAATTATCTGGACGCTTCCGGCCGGAGAATTGCCTTCCATCGGGCTGATGCTTCTTATTTCCGTCACAGCTACCGGCCTCTTTTGCCCGGTATCCGGCGCACTTTTCGGAATCTGCTGGGCAATTCATCAAAAAAAAGGGGAGCGTCAGTCCCTGGGGATTTATCTGGGAGAGGCGTTGGGTTCGGCCGCCGGCGGCCTGTTTTTTTATTTTTTATTTCTTCCTTATAGTTCGGTCTTTACAACCATATGGATCGCTTCCGGGATAATCCTGTTCTTGTCCTGGTTTCTGTTTCGGCCGTGGCCGCCGCTTTCGAATACACGCCCGGGGCATTGGATGTGGCTGGCAGTGGCTTTACTGGTCGTTTCAGGAGCGGTTTTCGGATCTCGTTTGGATCATATGAGCCGTCGCTGGCAATGGGGCCCGAACCTCGCGGCCGTGTATGACACCGCCTATCACAACATTGCATTGTTAAAAAAAGACGGACAGGTATCAGTTTTCACTAACGGGTTGTGGCTATATTCGGAACCGGATCGTCTCAGCGCCGAACAGGGGGTCCACCTGGCCCTCCTTCAGCATCCGGCTCCGAAAACCATCCTGCTTCTGGGAGGCGGAATTGGTGGCCTTCTGGAAGAGCTTTTCAAACAGCCGGTCATCCGGCATATCGATTACGTGGAACCGGATCCGGATTTCATTCGTCTTCTCAAACCGCATCTGTCATCAGCAACGGCCGCATCTCTTCAACATCCCGGAGTGCGGTTGTTTCACCTGGATCCCCGCGCCTTCCTGCGTCGCTCTCAGGCACGCTACGACGTCATTTTGATGAATGTGGGCGATCCAATCACCGCCCAGATGAACCGGTTTTATACCAAGGAATTCTTTGCTGTAGCAAAACAGCGGCTTTCGCCGGACGGGATTTTTTCCTTTGCCGTTTCCGGTGGCGAAAGTATGCTGGGTCCAACCCAGGCCCGCTATTTGGGTTCCATAAAGAAAACGCTTCAACAGATTTTCCCCAAAACGCTGATCTATCCCGGCGATCAAACACGATTTTTCGCCACCGATATATCCGGTGTACTCCTGTCGGATTATGCGGCCTTGGCGAATCGGATATCTGAACGCAACCTTCAACTCACCTACATCCGGGAAGATATACTTCAGGACGCCCTGAGCCCCTTTCGCCTCGACTATCTGAAATCCATTCTGGAGGGCATCCCGGGGGCTGCCGTCAACCGGGATTTTTTCCCCATCTGTTATTTCCAAAATCTGATGATGTGGGCGGTTCAGTGGCATGCCGCTTTGCAAAAATTTCTCAATACCCTGGCAGAGTTAAACCTTCGATGGATCTGGGGCGGCTTGGCCGTGGCCGGGGCATTGACTACTGCTGTTTTCTGGACCGGTCGCTGCAAATTCAGGGTGGCGGTTGCCGGAAGTATCTTTGTCTCGGGCGCCGTTGAAATGGTGCTTCAGTTGGTGTTCCTTTTAAGCTTTCAGATCGTTGAAGGATTTGTTTATCGTCAGCTGACCTTGATTATCGCCTTTTTCATGACAGGATTGGCTGGCGGCGCCGGATGGGTATCCCGGCAAAACCTCTGCGCGCCGCAACCCGATGTGGTTTGGAGATTTTTTTATTCGCGTCCAGGCACTGGTCTGTTTGCTCCCTTTCGGGCTGATGCTATTTTTGCCGCTGATTCACGGAGAGATTCGAATTTTTTTGTCGCCGGCGGCAATGGGCTGGCTGTTTTCAATTCTCAGCTTGATTACCGGTGTTTTGGGCGGTGCTCATTTTGCCTTGGCAGTCCGGGTCATGGCCGGCAAAGGTGCTGCTATGGAGAAAATCGGCGGAGGATTCTACGCCCTGGATCTTGCCGGGGCTGCCGGTGGAGTTCTCCTGGCAGCGTTGCTCATACTCCCGATTTACGGAATCATGAATACACTGGCTTTTCTGGGCACCTTATCCGGTATCAGCCTGCTGACGCTTCTCCGGCAGTCCTGAAATATTCCTTTTAGGCCCTTAGCAGGATTTTTTTGACAACATGTTGTAAGTTACTGAAGGTTTCGGGTGTCAGGTTTCAGGTGTCAGGATTTAGCAACTCGGTTCCCTGACACCCGACACCCGACACCCGACACCTAAATTCTTTGAATAGCGCTGTAGCTGCACCGCAGGGGCCCCTTTTTCCGAGCGTAGTCTTGGAAAAAGCGTAGACCCTTACCGGGGTTTATCCGACAACATGTTGAAAGTTACGGAATGTGTCAGGGGTCAGCGCAGCCGCCGGCCAAACGAGCGGCCGGTCAAATCGACAACGAAACTGTACCAGATCTTTAAATAAGCACATCCGACGTTTCGTACGCGTGCTCGTGCTCGTGCTCGTCCTCGATGCCTTTGAATTGCTTTCGAGGACGAGCACGATTTAAAAATCCCTTTCCTGGGTAAATATAGATGTAGTTTCACACGAGCCAAGGCCTCCGGCTACAGAACAGCCGGTCTGATCAGAAAAGAAACTTTTGGGAATCGGTTCCGAAATCGGT
>JGI24672J20091_10000527_pt1 | contig 10391 bp, 14 predicted proteins | sample OlaalgELextract2_FD_20091 | JGI IMG/M metagenome (IMG submission 20091) | reverse complement strand
TGGCGGGGAGAGATGCTCTGCCCGCCATTGACGACAATTATCGAAAGTGTCCCTGGATCTTGACAATCTGCTGGAGCAAGCCTCCGATTCTATCGGCCGGTCCAATGACATGGCGGCGCTGGATGCCGTGCGTGTGGCTTACCTTGGCAAGAAAGGTGAAATTACCGCGCAGCTGAAAAACCTGGGCCAACTGCCGGCCGAGGAGCGCCCGGCCGCGGGTCAGGCGATCAATCAGGTCAAGGTGAAAATTCAGGCCTTGTTCGAGGCGCGCAAGACGGCGCTGGGTGATGCGGCTATCGCTTCCCGACTGGAAAGCGAAACCGTCGATATTACCCTGCCCGGGCGGCGTGCCGGCGCTGGTGGTCTGCACCCGGTCACACTGACCATGAACCGCATCGACAAGATGTTTGGCAAGCTCGGTTTCGATGTGGCCGAAGGCCCCGAAGTCGAGGACGATTTCCATAACTTCGAAGCGCTCAATATCCCCGAACAGCACCCGGCGCGGGCAATGCACGATACCTTTTATTTCGATGACGGCATGCTGTTGCGGACTCACACCTCCCCGGTGCAAATCCGCGTCATGGAAACTCAGGAGCCGCCTTATCGGGTGATTGCACCCGGGCGGGTTTATCGCTGCGATTCCGATTTGACCCATACCCCCATGTTTCATCAAGTGGAGGGTTTACTGGTCGATGAAGATGTCTCGTTTTCGGTGCTTAAGGGTACGCTTGAGGAATTCCTTAAAATGTTTTTCGAGCAAGACGATTTGAAGACTCTGTTCCGGCCGTCTTACTTCCCGTTTACCGAGCCCTCGATGGAAGTCGATATCAGCTGCGTGATGTGTTCCGGTAGAGGTTGCCGGGTTTGCAGCCATACCGGTTGGCTCGAAGTATTGGGCTGCGGCATGGTGCATCCCGAGCTGTTCCGGCATACCGGCGTGGACGCCGAAAAGTACACCGGCTATGCCTTCGGCATGGGCGTCGAACGGCTTGCAATGCTTCGCTACGGCGTCAATGACTTGCGCTTCTTCTTCGAAAACGACTTGCGTTTTCTGCAGCAATTCGCCTGAGCCGGTTTAAGCGATGGAAATTAGCGAAAACTGGTTGCGGGAATGGGTAGATCCCGCCGTCGATGCCGACACCCTGGGCAGTCAGCTGACCATGGCCGGGCTCGAGGTAAAGGCTTTGCGCGCTGCGGCCCCGGCGCTGAGTAATATTGTGGTGGGCGAAGTTGAAAGCGCGCAACGACATCCCGATGCCGACAAGCTGAATCTGTGCCAGGTTAGCGACGGCGCGGCCAGCTTCCAGGTCGTCTGCGGTGCGAGCAACGTGCGTGCCGGTTTGAAAGTGGCATTTGCGCGCGTCGGCGCCGAGCTGCCGGGCATCAAGATCAAAGCAGCTAAACTGCGCGGAGTCGTCTCCGAGGGCATGGTTTGCTCGGCAGCCGAACTGCAGCTGGCCGAATCCTCCGAGGGTATTCTGGAATTGCCTGACGATGCGCCCCCGGGTATGTCGATTATCGAGTATCTGGGCCTGGTCGATAACATCATCGATATCGATTTGACGCCGAACCGCGGGGATTGCCTCAGTATCGCCGGCGTCGCGCGCGAAGTGGCGGCGATTCACAAAATGCCGTTACGGCAAAGCGGCGAGACCAGTGTGGCGGCGGCCATCGATGAGGTCTTTCCGATCGAACTGGAAGCGCCGCAACAATGCCCGCACTATGTCGGGCGGATTATCAAGGGCATCGATCCGCGGGCGCAAACACCGATGTGGATGCAGGAAAAGCTGCGTCGCTGCGGTCTGCGTCCCATCAGCCCGGTAGTCGATGTTACCAATTACGTCATGATGGAACTCGGTCAACCGATGCACGGCTTCGATTTCGACAAGCTCAACGGCGGCATTCGCGTGCGCTTGGCGCAGGCGGGCGAAAAGCTGGCGCTGCTCGACCAGAGCGAAGTCGAGTGCCATGCGGACACCCTGTTAATTGCCGACCATAGCGGCCCCGTCGCGCTGGCAGGCATCATGGGCGGCCTGGATAGCTCGGTGCAGGCGGATACCCGTAACATATTCCTCGAAGCCGCGCATTTCACTGCTGTCGAACTCGCCGGCAAGGCGCGCAAATTCGGTATGCATACCGATGCTTCGCATCGTTTCGAGCGCGGGGTCGACGCGACCTTGCCGCCGCTGGCTATGCAGCGGGCTACCGAGCTGCTGCTGGCCGTTGTCGGCGGCGAGGCGGGGCCATTGATCGATGCGCTTGCCGAGCAACAGATGCCGCCGACGCCGCAGGTGGAACTGCGCCATAAGCAAGTCAATCGTTTGCTGGGCATCGAAGTTGAGCGTAATGATATCGACGATATCCTGCGACGCTTGAATATGCAGGTGGCCGAGCAACCGACAGGGTGGCGTGTGGTGCCGCCCAGTTACCGCTTCGATATCAATATCGAGGCGGACTTGATCGAAGAGATCGGGCGCCTGATCGGCTACAACAACATCCCCGGGAGTCGCGAAGCCTCGCATATTCGGATGGAAAGTTTTTCGGAGCGCCGGGTAAGTTTAAACCGCATCCGCGACGCCATGGTTGACCAGGGTTATTACGAAGCTATTACCTATTCCTTCGTGGCGCCGGAGTTGCAGGCGATTCTCGACCCTGAACAGCCGACGCTGCCGCTGGCAAACCCGATTTCCGCCGATATGTCGGTAATGCGCAGCCGCCTGCTGCCCGGATTGATTCAGGCCTTGCGGCACAATTTGAATCGCCAGCAACCACGAGTCAGGTTGTTCGAAACCGGGCTATGTTTCGTCCCGACAGATAATGGGCTCGAACAAAAGCCTCACATTGCCGCCGTGATCACCGGAAACCGGGTCGAAGAATGGCTGTATGCCGGCTCCGCAGGCGTGGATTTCTTCGATATTAAGGGGGATCTTGAGTCGCTTCTGAAGTTCGCGGATGGGGCTGAGTTCGGGTTTGAGCGCTCCGAGAATCCAATTCTACATCCAGGACAGGCTGCGGACTTGACTTTAGCCGGAGAAGTGATTGGATTTGCCGGAGGATTGCACCCTGCCGTTTTGAAAAAACTCGATATAAATCAGCCAGTTTTTGTGTTTGAGAGTATAATCTCGCCGATAATGGAAGCTAGTTTGCCTAATTTCGCTGAAATTTCGCGATTTCCTTCGATACGTCGCGATATTGCCGTATCTATTGACGCTGAAATTCCGGTCCAGGCGCTGATTAATTGTATTAATTCGATAAAAAATGAAATATTGCAGGAAGTATTTGTATTTGACGTCTATACTGGAAAAGAAGTGAGAAATAATCGAAAAAGCGTCGCTTTGGGCTTGATTTTACAGGACTTTTCACGCACTCTTATCGACGAGGATGTGGAAGATTTAGTTAAGAAAGTCCTCGCACAACTAAAAGAACACTTCAACGCCGACTTGAGGGAGAGCTAATGTCATTGACCAAGGCTGATATGGCCGAGATGCTATTTGAAGAACTTGGTCTCAACAAGAGAGAAGCTAAGGAAATAGTTGAGCAATTTTTCGAAGAGGTGAAATTAGCACTTGAAACTGGTCACCAGGTCAAGCTATCTGGTTTTGGAAATTTTTTGACCCGTTCAAAGGCTGAAAGACCCGGACGTAACCCAAAAACTGGCGAAGAAATCCCGATTTCCGCCAGAAAAGTGGTTACATTCCGACCTGGTCAAAAATTAAAAATAAGAGTAGAAGCGTATGCTGGAAGCGAGCAACAATAACGAATTACCGGTAATTCCAGGTAAACGTTACTTCACTATCGGTGAAGTTGCTGAGCTCTGCGACGTCAAACCCCACGTTTTACGCTACTGGGAGCAGGAATTTCCCCAGTTAAAGCCGGTAAAACGACGCGGCAACCGCCGCTACTACCAGCGCCACGACGTCTTGCTGATTCGCCAGATTCGCAGCCTGCTCTACGACGAAGGATTCACCATTGGCGGCGCGCGTCAGCGCCTGGAAGGCGAGGGCAATAAGGACGATGTCACCCAGAGCCAGCAAATTATTCGACAGACCCTAATCGAGCTAGAAGAACTTCTAACCTTGCTAAAACGCTAAATCTAGCGTCAAATACCACATTCAAACGGGGCGTAGCGCAGCCTGGTAGCGTACCTGCATGGGGTGCAGGTGGTCGGAGGTTCAAATCCTCTCGCCCCGACCAAATCCACAAAAATTTTCGGCCTCTTGCCTTTAGCTTGAGGCCGAAAATTTTTGTGGATACGGGCGGGACCGTGGAACCGTACCCAAGGTTCACCAATTCGCCAGGAGGGAATCGGCGGGGCGCGTGCAACGCGCAGTCCCGGAGGGCGGCCGCAGGCCGACCGTAGGGACCGAGCACAGGGATGTGCGAGCCAAATCCTCTCGCACCGACCATTTTCCCTAAGAATCAGCAAGTTACAAGGATCGAAATTTGCTGATATTCTCGAACCTACTAACGGTTTCCGAACCTAATAGCGTTTTGCTCTATTGAATCGGTTTTTCTTTGTCTGTCGATTTCGATCGAATATAAGCTTCAGTCTGGCTCTGGTTTTCATGCCCACCGAGTTCTTGTGCGTAACCGATCCCGCCTTTCGCCTTGGCGATCGATAAGGTCTTACCCCTGATATTATGGAAGTGCATATGCTCGAGGCCGCAGCGCTCACGTAATCGGCGCCTGGCCGAATTAAACCCGGTTTCCGTTATTTGTTGTGCCATGTTGTTTGTGAACAGATAAGCCAGATTTCGGGCTTTGCGAGATGACTTCGCCAGATCGATGGCCGCTTTTAAGTCAGGCGTCATCTAGCTTAAAACGCCTTATAGTGATGGCACGACCCACGTCATCTTCGCTCGGCTGGATTTCATCGGCAAACTGGCTGCCTTGGTCCCCAAGCCGAGAGTGAAGCTGACATGGTTCCATGGAGTATTTGCTCCAAACAGCAGACACCGTGTCGATGTGACGCCGGCCAAACGAGGCAGAGGACATACCCGACAAGAAAACGAAGACAAAACACCCGAACAGCGCCATCAGGCCATGACCTGCACCCGCGGGGCATAAAGGCACAGCGTCTCAAACAGGTGTTCAAGATCGATGTATCTGTTTGTTCGAAGTGCGGTGGTAAAGCCAAGGTGATAGCCAGTATTGAGGATCAGTCCGTCATCGACAAGATCCTGCAGCACTTAAAGGTCAAGGGAGCATTGCCGCCGCTACCGGAATTGCTGCCTGCAACGCGGGCCTCGCCAGGCTCGGACTGGTTTGCATAGCTCCGGAATTTCACATTGACCATCGCGACACGCCACGGTAACAAAGGGACAGGTTGCCTGGTAGCTTGATGCGTGATGGAAGCCCGAGGGCTTTGAAGATAGCGGAAGAGGGCTGATTCAACTGGAGCTACTGGATGTTGAACAGATGAATGGTCGGGCCGGCGGATGTTTCCTATGTATGCTGTCTCCATTATTCTGCCTTAATATGCGGGGCGTGTTGCGTTTATTCTCCTTATACTTGACGTCGATACTACAGCGGAGACGTGAACGACACAGCTCTCTGACAACGAGATATTTACATCTTAGCTACGGCTGCCATTAAGAAAATATCATCTATTGAATTTTGTCTGTACCTTTGCACTTTCCAGCTCTCGTCTGGAATGGGAGCCAATCCATGATCGCGATTTCTCTTCAGCGCATGCGAGACTTTTAGCCGTCACAAGTGCGGTTTTATTCAGTTCCTTGTTCCGCTTGCCAATCGCCCGCAACAAAGAATCCGGATCTATTATCGAAACATGGTCAATGAATAGGTTTCCGAAACTGACGTCCGCAGACCGATACATTGACCATTCCCGATCTTTACTATTTAACAGTAAATCATCCGTCTCAAACCAACAGATAGGTTTCGTGTCTTCACTGGAGTTTGGGATCTATAAAACTACAGAGCTCCAATATATTCGCCTCGCGCCGGGTAGTCATTTTTGATCGCAAAATCGAGAGCGCCTAATAATTCCGAGAAGTGCGGGCGAACAAAAGGCATGGTTTGAACCGACGCATAGTAAAGCGACTGATCCGCACCGACCAAAAACAATCCGGGCTCCGAAAACAAGGCCGGTTCCTCTATCCCGATCGATGTTTTTCCTCTCGAAGTCGATATATACAGTCCCCATTCGCGCGCCTTGTTCAAATCGAGTCCGAAACCGACTCGCAGTTGGGTTGCACCAATATTGTCGACCATTGTTTTGGCCCGTTCGGCAGTATCCGAGCTGATCGCTACGACATCGACACCTCGCTCCTTGAATTCCGGGATCTTTTTGTCTAGTTCGGTCAGATAGTTGGCGCAAATCGGACAATGCAACCCTCGATAAAAACAAATGAGAGTTCCACGTTTACTGGACTCCGAAGCCAAATCAAATTGACCTCCCTGTACCAGTTCCACATCAATGTCGGGTGTTTTCTTGCGGGGTAAAAGCATTTCGTAATTTCCAGGTTATTTAATTTGAACAATATTATATTTGTGTATATGATCAATTTTTTCCGGAAAAAATGATTATACTTACAATTATGGCTCATCAAGATCGACTTTCTGCCCTAATTAACCGATTTTCCATAACCGTCACGCCGACAGCTCCCGACCAGTCCAATTTTCTGGTTTTGAAGAATCGGGAGACAGACGAACTGACGCGCGCTTTATTTTCTCCCACTGGCGGTAAAGATTTGGTACAGGCGGAGAACGAAACGACGGCATTTTGCGCAAAAGCGGAATGGGGAGGTAACAGTAACCCACTATTGCAAACCCTCGCGGCACATATCGAGCTTAAGTTCGAATCTGTCCCCGATGTCGCCGAACTGGCTCAGATATTGATTTCAGAAAGTCGTGAGCCACGGTGTGGCTCTAGGGCGGTAGTAAACCGGCTAGGAGAAATTTTACTGGTTCGAATGCTCCGGCAGCAGTTGAATCAAGGCATGACTACCCCCGGTCTGCTAGGCGGGTTGGCAGACCAGCGCCTGAGTCGCGCCATTGTGGCCATGCATGAGCATCCCGGTAAGGCCTGGACGAATGAAATTCTGGCCGATCTGGCGGGGCTTTCAGTCAGCCGCTTTTACCAGCTGTTTAGACTTTTGGTGGGAATGCCGCCCATGGTCTACCTGCGAAACTGGAGAATGGGACTTGTTCGCCAGGATATCGAGAGGGGCGAACAAATTCAGCGAATTGCGAGACGATACGGATATCGCTCTTCCGAAGCATTAACACGAGCTTTTTCAAAAGCCTATGGAATTAAGCCGACAGAACACCGTAAGCGGACGCTTAGATTTTCTAATTAAATATAGCTTGCAATTAATTAGTGCACTAGTTTATAGTGCGGCACTCCAACCAACATGAGGATGCTGTTATGCACTATTCTTTCAAGCCGGCACTTATCGCCGCACTCGTTCTTTTACTCAATCTGAGCTCCGGTTTTGCGACCGCCGGTTCGGCCGCGAAAACTGTCGTACTGGTCCATGGAGCATTTGCCGATGGTTCATCATGGAACAAGGTGATTCCACTGCTGCAGGCAAAAGGATTAAAGACAATCGCCGTTCAAAATCCGCTGACTTCGTTGAAAGATGATGTCAATTTCACCCAAAGGGCACTGCAACAGGCCGAAGGCCCCGTGGTTTTGGTCGGTCATTCCTGGGGTGGTGTCGTTATTACCGAAGCTGGTCTGAATGACAAGGTAAAATCTCTGGTCTATGTTTCGGCATTCGCTCCTTCCACCGCCGAACACTTGCACGACATCCTTCATCAAGCTCACGCAGTCAATAAAATTCCGAAGGTGCCTGGATTTGCCAATCCGATGATGGACGAGCACGGCTTTTTCGAACTCTCCGAAGAAACCGTCATCAAGCATTTCGCGCAGGATTTGTCGGAAAGCGAAGCCCGGTTAATCGCCGCAAGCCAGGGAAAGCTTCACAAGGATGTTCTCGACCAACGCATTACGCTGGCTGCCTGGGAGAAGAAGCCAAGCTGGTATGTCGTGTCGACTCGGGACCAAATGATTGCGCCGGACGTTATGCGATCCATGGCTAGAAAAATCGGTGCAACGACCACCGAACTGCCCACCAGTCACGTCCCCATGCTGTCTGATCCTGACGCCATCGCTCAGGTGATTCTCGACGCAGCAAATGCTGATTAAACCAGCCGTTGTAGATTTCCGTTCACATTTTAAACAGAGGAGAAATTTATGATTTACTATCGAATTGAGCAACTGCTCGGAAAATTGCCCAAAAGCCTGGTCGGGACCGCCGCTATTGTTATCCTGACCCTGCAAGCCACCAGTACCGTCAGCGCCGGCGACAGTCGGGTATCGGTCTCCCCTCCCGGAGTATCCGTAATCGCACCCTATTCACCCGCGATTCAGTATCAGGGTAGTTCGCCAGCTTATCGTTTACCTCGGGTCGACCGTTGACCACCACAACAGCCTCGCCCACATTACTGATTAGTTTGAAATCTCCGCTAAAGCTCCCACCCGATGCGTTGACGGTTACGCTCGACGATGATCCGGAAAGATTGGCTTCACCGACGGCCTCTACCGTTGAATTGTCGGCATCGAGGTTGACCGCCACATTTCCACCGGCGCTAATCGAGACCACATTGGCGTTGAGCTTACCCGCAATATTTCCCTGTGCTTCGACGACAACGTCAACGCCGCTCATATTGCTCTCTATATTCCCTACAGCGCTCACGGTGATAGCATTGGTGGCGTTGATATCCCCCGCGACATCCCCCTGCGCGGAAATTGCAACGCTGTCAGCGGTCACGTCACCATTCCGAAAATTACTCAGAATCAACGGGTTCCAGGGCAGCATGAGCCGTAAAGGTGACTGTTGGGATAATGCGGTGGTCGAGAGCTTCTTTGGCATCTGACGTCGAAATAAACGTTAAGCGCATGGTAAAAACCGTCGCCGTCAAAGTCGCCTGTTAAGCGCACATCGGCTTCATAGATCTCGAACAGCTGATCGTGGCGGTTGGCGATGCCTGCAAGCCGCTGCGCCGTTGCCGATGCCGCGAAGTTTTCCGTCGTGGTCGGAGCGGGTTTGACGAGCGGCTCGCGTCGCTTCAGCTCGGCCGCCAGATTGGTGCTCTGATCCTGTTTCAGCTTACCGACAGAGCGGCTCGACTGTTGCAGCTCGGCGGCAAAGGCCGGCGACTCCACGCTCAGCAACACGGCGGACAATATGATGATTCCGAATGTCTTCATCGTCGTTTACCAGTTTTTGTAATGCTTCCGCCGCGGATTGTGGTAACCGCCGTGACTGTGGCTATGTCGACGGTGGTGTTTGTGCCCGTGATGCCCGCCATGGCGATGATGACGACGATAATTGTGGTGGTTATGGTGGAACAGCGCGTTGAAGGCGATGAAGGCAGCTAGCGGCGCCACGTAATTGTGGCCATGATGCGCGTTCGCCGGCGCGCTGGCCAGTGCCAGTACGACCAGGCTGGTGGCTGCCATAACCCGATATTTGTTGACCCCTTGCTTAGTCATTTCCATCTCCAGTCTGCTTTGATAACGCGCCCACTCTAGCCTGCGGAGACTGAATCGAAGCTGAACCAGAAATTTATTCGTGTGAAATAGTTACTGCTTTATACTGCCAGCCATGAACAGCCTAAAAATGGATTCCGAGTGCTTAACGCCTTCCAAGATTGTCTGCGTCGGGCGCAACTACCTCGAACATATTCGCGAACTGGACAATGAAACACCCGACGAAATGGTCATTTTCAACAAACCCAATTCGTCGATTTCGAGCAGGCTCCATGCGCTACGCGACGGCGAAGCCCTGCACTACGAAGGTGAAATCTGTTTCATGCTACGCTGCGGGGCCCTGCACGGCGTGGGATTCGGTCTCGACCTGACTCGACGCGAGCTGCAATCGAAACTTAAAACCGGCGGCCTGCCCTGGGAGCGCGCCAAGGCGTTCGACGGCGCCGCCTGCTTCAGCGATTTCGTCAGCCTGAATGACACCGAGATTGAAAGCCTGTCGTTGCAACTCGAGGTCGATGGAAATTTACGCCAGGATGGCGGTTACGACCTGATGATCCACAAACCCCATCAGATTCTGGCGGGAATTCAAGCATTCATGAGTCTCGAAGACGGCGACGTCATCATGACCGGCACGCCCGCGGGCGTGGGGCGCGTAACCGCCGGAGAACGGTTTGTCGGCAAGATTCTGGCTGACGGCCGGGAACTGGTCAGCCGGGAATGGCTGGTCGAGTAAATTTATTGGAAGCCATCCCCGTCCACTTGTCATCCCCGCGATCCATTGTCATCCCCGCGCAAGCGCACTGCTGTCCGGAATAAATTAAGTTGGTGTATTTGAAAGTGTTGCAGTGCCCGGGTTTTACGAATAAAACCATAA
>JGI24672J20091_10000518_pt1 | contig 10467 bp, 10 predicted proteins | sample OlaalgELextract2_FD_20091 | JGI IMG/M metagenome (IMG submission 20091) | reverse complement strand
GCGATACGGCGGCTCCGCCGCTGCTGCCGCCGCAGGTTTTGGAAGTGTCATAGGGATTGAGCGTCTCCCCGAAGACGGGGTTGAAGGTTTGAGATCCGGCGCCGAATTCGGGTGTGTTGGTTTTACCGATGGTAATAGCGCCGGCGATTTTCAGGCGTTCCACGATCAGGCCGTCATGATCCGGCACAAAATCCTTGTAGATCGGTGAGCCGAAAGTCGTGCGCATACCCCGGGTCGGTACCAGATCCTTGTGAGCGATGGGAAGGCCATGCAGCGGTCCGACTTCATGGCCTCGGGCCAGGGCGTCGTCTGCCTCATCCGCCAATTCCAGCGCCTGTTCGGCCGGGATTCGAGTGACAATGGCATTGACCAGCGGGTTTACACGTTCGATCTGATTCAGGTGGGCTTCCATCACCTCGCGGCAGGAATGCTCCCGGTCACGAATGCGCTGAACCATCTCGGTGGCGGTCATGAAGCAGATTTCTGATGCGGCCATTTTAATTCCTTTCGCATAAATATTGTTTACAGTCAGTTATTGGCTGTATGTAATTCAGAAGACAGATGACAGACGACAGAGGTCAGAGGACAGATGACAGATGTCAGAAAACAGATGACAGCAAAACCTCAGTTATTTGTTATTGGTTTTCACCGTTTGCCGAATGCCGAATACCCAATGCCATATTCTTTTTCCGACTTCCCAACTCCTTAAACCTTACGCCCTATACCTTATACCCTATACCTTACACCTTTCCCATTCCATCTCAATCGTCCGCACCTCCCCCCGACACGGGTTACCCAGGGTGTAGTGAATCCGTTTCCGGTTCAGATTCATGACAACCGACAAGCAGGTGACGATTTGCCGCAGCGGTTCGGCCGTCGGATTTTGGTGGGTGCAGACGGAAAACGGCCGGTCCATGTGATCTTTGAGAATGTTTTGGATGCCGGGGACATCGATTTCGTTTTTTAACTGCATCAGCCCCTGGCGGGCCCGGCGGCAGCGCAGGTAAGTGGACAAATAGGGATCCCGCTGGGGTTTCAGGTCCCGGAAATTGCGGCCCGCCTCGAGGTAGTGATTGGTATGAACGCAGATGCCGTTTTCCGGCCACATCACATGCGCCTCCACAGGCGAGGTCTCCAGGTTGACGGCTTCGCCGGCGGCGTAGCCGATGAGAAAGTTTATTGAGTGCGCGCGGCCGGTGTTCAGCACGAATCCCAGAGCCTGGGCCAGGTGGGATGATTCCAGGATGCGCCGGGTGAGAAAAATCCAGGGTACTCCCGTGCGGGGCTGATCGGACGTGAGATTGTTGACGACCAGGCCGATTCCGGCGGCATTCATACCGATTTTTGCAAGCTGCCCGGCTTCGGTGAACGTCACCAGGGCCGGTTTGTCTTCGCGCGGACCGATTTTTAGAATCACCTGGCAGTCTTTGACGGCGTTGTACCAGTCCCAATTCTGGGCCAACAGCGTATCGCCGTTTTGGGTGACTTCGGGCAAAGCCGCAAGCGTGGTGCATTCCTGGGCCAGGACCTGGGGATTGAATAGAATTTCGGAGCGGGCGTTTAACAGGAAAATGTCTTCAAAAGACCGATCGGCACCCTCGGCAATACCCTGGATTTCCTCCACGAGATCCGGTGCAAAAGCTTTGGCCTTGAGAATGAACGGCGCACCCCGCACAACGGTTTCCGGCCAGGTTTCACCGGTAATGCGATGAAAAATTTCGCGATAGACCGCCAGTAAATTTTCAATGCGCGCCCTGGCCGCCTCGCCGTAGGCCTGTCCCCGCTGTTTCGGATCCGCCTGATTCAATACGATTTCCGGAATAGACTCAGTGCTCATTTTCAGCTCCTTCGAATTGTTGTACAACAATTGTTTAGCAAAATGCTGCATAACAACAAGTACCTATCTTTTCAACATGAAAATTTTTTGCCAGAAACCGATTTTTTTATGACGGTCCGAGGCTGCCGAGTGCTTTGCCGGATTGGATCAGGAAAACTTTTCTTTACTCAGGGGCCTGTTTGGTATATGAAAACCCCGGCAAAAGATATTAACAAGCCGACTCCACAAGCAGGGTTGTGAGATTCAATGATCCCAAGTACCTGGCTTCGGACCACCTGTTGGCCGTTTATTCGTGGATCCTGGCTAAAACCATTTGTAATCAAGGATTGAATAATGACCACATGCAGCTTATCGTTTCCGCCCCAGATCAATCTGGCAAGTTTGCCGACACCGATGCAGCCGCTGCGCCGTTTTAGCGAAAAATTGGGTGTTGAACTGTATATCAAACGCGACGATTTGACCGGTGCCGCGCTGTCGGGCAATAAAATACGCAAGCTGGAGTTCGTGCTGGCCGATGCCCTCGGCCAACAAGCCGATACCGTGATCACCTGTGGGGGGGCTCAATCCAACCATTGCCGGGCGACGGCCATTGCGGCCGCCATGCTCGGCCTCCGTTGCCGGCTGCTGCTGCGAACGCCGGATCCGTCCAATCCGCCTGCGCCGGAAGGCAACATTTTGCTGGATCGCATGGCCGGGGCTGAGATTATCTGGATTACACCGGAACAATACCAGAACCGGGATGAATTGATGGCGCGCGACGCCGACGAAATGAAAGCCAGTGGTCGCAAAGCCTATACCATTCCCGAGGGAGCTTCTACGGCCCTTGGTACACTGGGATATGTGCGCGCCGCTGAAGAACTGGTCAACGACATCACCAACACCATGGGCGGAGCCCATCAGTCCTGCACCATCATCAGCGCGACTGCCTCCGGCGGGACCACGGCCGGCTTGATCCTGGGAGCTAAGATATTTGATATGAACGCGCGGATTGCCGGCGTCAATGTTTGTGACGATCGGGATTATTTCATTGATGAAATCGGCACCATCTGCGAAAACGCCATCGCCGAATTTCATCTGGACATTGATTTTGCCCGGGAGCGGGACATTGACATCATCGATGGTTATGTCGGTCACGGCTATGGCTTGTCGCGACCCGTAGAATTGGCGCTTCTAAAGGAAGTGGCCCAAACCGAAGGCATATTTTTAGACCCGGTTTACACCGGTAAGGCGTTTTTTGGAATAGTCGAGGAATTGAAGCGTGATCCTAAATGTTTCGGGGAGCGAGTCATCTTCATCCACACCGGCGGTATTTTCGGCTTATTCCCCAAGGCACAGGAGTTGGCGGAGCTGCTGTAGGGGCTGGGTATTGGGTACTGGGTATTGGGTACTGGGTATTGGGTATTGGGTGCTGGGTATTGGGTACTGGGTATTGGTAAAGGGAAGGGTGTTCGGCCTTCGGCATTCGGCTTTCGGCAAAAAAGCAGGTATAGGGTTTAGGGTGTAAGGTATAGGGTTTAAAGGATCGGGTAAATGGAAGCCCTAATTCGGAAGTCGGAAAAGAGGAAGGGTATTCGGCGTTCGGCATTCGGCGCACGGTAAAAAACTGCTATAAGGTTTAGGGTAGAGGGTAAAAGAAGTCGGAAAAGAAATATGACATCAGGCCTTCGGCTCACGGCGAGCCGCGAAAACTAATAACCAATATCAAATAACTGAGGTTTTTCTGTTTTCTGTCATCTGACATCTGTTTTCTGTCCTCATTTTTTCAAACCACACAGGAGGTGATCCATGAGCCAGGAACTGGCCGGCTGTGCGCGCTGCCCGATACAAACCAAGGATCGGCTGTGCCAGACCGCAGGGGGCAAATCGCCCTCTTTTTGTCCGACCGACAATTATCAGGCTGCGGTTGACGGTGCCTTGGAGGAATTGAAAAAACCTGAAATTTTGGAATTCGCCCGCCAGGCGTCTATTCAGGAAGCTGAAGGTTATGCCGACAAAGAGGTCGGGTACGAGCATGTCAAGCCCGTCAAACCACGCATTCTGGAGACGGTCGAGTTTGCCCGCCGCATGCAGTATAAACGCCTGGGACTGGCATTCTGCCTGGGGCTGCGGCCGGAGGCTAAAGTCGTTGAAAAAGTCTTTGCTTCCGAAGGTTTTGAAGTGGTTTCAGCCCTGTGTAAGATGGGGCGCACGCCCAAAGAGGATATTGGAGTTCGCGACGATCAGAAAATCAACATCGGCTGTTTTGAATCCATGTGCAACCCCATCGCCCAGGCCTTGGTGATGAACGAGGAAAAGACGGAATTCAATATCGTTATGGGATTGTGCGTGGGGCACGATTCCCTGTTTCTAAAATACGCCGATGCTCCCTGCACGGTGCTGGCGGCCAAAGACCGCCTGCTGGGGCATAATCCGCTGGCTGCGGTTTACACCATTGATACGTATTATCGGTCGCTTATAAATAAATGAACCTAAAATCAGATCCGGTCCGGCCGGATCAGAGATGGGGGACAAAATGAAAGTCAACAAAATCGATCATATCTGCATTGCGGTGAAAAATTTGGATGAAGCCCGAAAAGTCTGGGAGCCGGTATTGGGTAAAGAACGACCGGATGACGAATATATCGATGAACCCGAGAAAATAAAAGTTGCCAGATATTGGGTCGGTGAGGTCGGGTTCGAACTGATGGAATCCACAACGCCCGACGGCGATGTGGCCAGATTTATTGAAAAAAGAGGGGAAGGGGTCATGCTGATCAGTCTGAATGTCGACAACACGCGCGAGGCCATGGAGGAATTAAACGAGCAGGACTATCCGCTTATCGGGGGGCCCCGTCCTTTCAGGGATTGTGAATTTACTTTCGTGCATCCCAAAAAAATGAACGGCGTTCTCCTGGAACTGATCGACTACAAGTGGAAAGAGTTCGATGAACAGAAATAGGTTTGGGAATTGAGGGATTGGGGGATTGAAGAATTGAGGAATTGAGGGATTTAGGAATTTGGGGATTGAGGGATTCAGAAAACTGGTGATTATACGAAAGTTACTGCTTCAGCCCAGCTATCAATAAATCGAAGAAATCGATTTTATCCAATTCAAGACCGGTCCATACCAATGCCGCGATCCAGCCGAAAAATAGGGTGATCAGGAGTAATTTTCGCATGATGCTTTTGTAACATAAGCAAAAAGCATGCTAAGTATTGCAGTTGGGCTTATTTTTAGGATATTTATGCGTTTACAGACGCATACCGGATTAGCCGGTCTTAACCTCCAATACTAGTGGGAAATCAGTTATCCCAAAATTCTGAAATTCATTTCCCAATCGCGCAATCCTGCTGTGAAGACAACTATCCATGCACCGCAAGATCCAGTCGACCATTCATTATCATTTACTCCTAATTATTGTTCTGTCTGTCTCGTGTCGCGGGACGGGCGTTATGAAAGTGGCGGAGTTTTCGGAATTTGATCAGCCGCTGCCCCGATCCATTACCCTGGTGAACTGGAATGCACAAAAAGGCGCCCATCCGCAGTTTACGGACGATCTGGCAAAGCTCCTTGCCCGGGAACAAACGGATATCGTCTTTCTTCAGGAGGCCCGGGCCGACCTGATCCGGCTGGAACAGCTGGGGGGCTATCTGGCCAACGGCTGGAGTTATCCCTGGCCCGGTGGAACGACGCTGGGGGTGCTGACACTGTCCAGGATACCGCCGGTGTGGATTGAGCCGGTGACCACCCGGTATCGGGAGTTTTTTGTGACCGCGCCCAAAGTATCCCTGATCGCGGAATATCCTTTGCCCTATGAATCATCCGATCACAAGCCGATCGCCGTGCGGCTGACCCTCGATTAGGCCCTATCAGCAATTATCATACATTCTTATTACTTCTCCGGTGCCTGCGCCTTCGACGCTTTTCACATAGCCGTTAATGACTTTAGTCATAGGAATGGGATTATGGCCGGGGAAATAGGCCTCATATTTATCAATGGCATCTTCAACCAGCCCTGACGAAACGACATTGATCCGGATCCCGTAGCGCAGTTCCAGTGAAGCGGCTTTTACGAAACTGTGAATTCCGCCGTTGACCGTGGCGGGGCTGGCGGTCAGCAGCACCGGGTGATCAGCCAGGATACCCGTGGTCAGGGTAAAAGAGCCGCCGGTATTTAAATGATGTTGCCCAAATCGAACCAGATTCACCTGTCCCATTAATTTGCTCTTCAGTCCGATATAAAAATCTTCCTCGGTCATCGAATCCAGGGCGGCCCATTTGGCTTCGCCGGCGATGCAGACAACCGCATCGATCTTGCCGGTGGATTCATACATCGCCTCAATCGATTTGCTGTCGGCGATATCGATTTTTACATCCCCGGAATTTCTGCCCCCGATGATGACTTCGTGCTTCTTAGCGAAATGACTGCTTACCTTTTTGCCAATGGTACCATTGCCACCGATTATGATGATTTTCATTTTTCCCCCCTGCTCAAGTGCAGATCCTTTGGTATCGTGCGATTGCACATCGGCCGGCATCTCATTTGTCGAACTGATCATGCATCAAATTTTACACCGAATCCATCCGTGTTGATTCGCACTATCAAGCCCGTTAAATAAGATTTTCGGCGGATTTTACTGGCGGATATGGCTATTCTGATTTGTTTGCCGACTTCAAGTTTGATGTCGGTTTTGATATAAACACCGCCCTTGCTGATGTTTTTGACCTCGCCGTTGTAGTTTTGATTCCTATAGCACATGCGGTATGATTTGTGGAAATTTCTTCTGGGGTGCTCCCGGGGATCTTTTTCGGCGGCCGGAATTTCAGCCCCCAATTGCATCAGCTCCGACTCCTGCAATTTGATGGATTTTTCCAGAGAGTCGTTTTTATCGATATAATGGGCGCCATATCCATATTGAAAAAAAGAATCCGGGCGAGATATATGCCATACTATTTTGACACCAAAGGGAAGTTGATACATAATCTCATCACCGGTTGTTTCCGGATTATCTTTGAAAATGATGAATACTTCTTCGCCCGGGAAAATGGGCTGATCAGATTCAAAATACAGGCCGCCTTTGCTGAAATTATATAATCTGCCTTCATAAACTTTGTTGCGGGCCGGGAGATCATGCGCAATTTCCGCCTCATATATCAACCTTCCATATTTCCTGCGTTCGCTGTATCTGTCCACGATCTGCCTTTTTTATTTTGTTGCAGAAAAACTGCTCCTTTGGGTCAGGCTAGTGACAATCGGCTCTGCCATTTGTCTAAGTTATATATGGTTTCAGGTTTCAGGTGTCAGTAAAAGACGAATCCTGAGTCTTGAACCCGGAACGGGTTGAGGCTGAAAGTTACCGGCGCTGCAAGAAAATACAATTCATGAGCGACGCCCATCCCGCGGATCGACTTCGGTTGCTGATCCGCCTTCTGCGGAACACCCGACACCTGAACACTGCTGCCAAAATTTGTCACCTTCATCACCCCTCTCTCCAAGCTGCAGGCTCTAAGATCCGGAAGTTGGGGCGAACCAAAGCCGGGTCCTCCGGGCCCGGATCTTTACTTCTCTTGATTCGCTGTGGCACCTGCTGCGCCTAGATTGCGGTATGCCCTTTGCACTGCTGATTCCAATTTATCGGAGGCCGGACCGCCACCTTGAGCCTGCTGAGGCCGACCGCCGCCACGTCCTTTGATAAGCGGGCAGGTTTCCTGCATCAATCGATCCATGTCCCAGTCAACATCCTGTGATCGCAAGAAGAACAGGGAGGCTTTGCCTTTGGTACTATTTCCGAACAGAACCACAGTGCCGGGAACCCTTTCTATTATTTCCCGGGCCAGGCTTTTTAATTCTTTGGGATCCCGATTTTCAAAGACCTTGACGATGACGTTGGTATTATCTATCTGGCGGCGTTCGGAGAATAGAGCTCGGGCCTCGATATTTAAATATCGCTTGTTCAGGCTGCTGTGTTCCCGCCGCAAAGCTTTCAGTTCGTCCCGGGTTTTTATAATGTTCCTATAAAGATCGGCATCCCCGGCACTCAGGCATTCACCAATTTTTTTTATGATGCGTGATTTTTCCTGATAATCTTTGAATGCCCGGAGGCCGCATAAAAAATGAATGCGGGACCCACCTTTATAGTTTTCGAAACGTCTGATTTTGACAATCCCGATTTCCCCGGTGCCGGTGCAGTGAGTTCCGCCGCAGGGGGAGTAATCGAAGTCCTTGATTTCAATGATTCTGATCGCGTCAGCGACCGTGGGAGGGTTGCGCACGGGAAATTGGGACAGCTCATCTTTTTTTATGATGCGGCTGATTACCGGGCGATTTTCGTAAATAATCCGGTTGGCAAGCGTTTCCACGGCGTCAATTGTCTTGATCGGAAGCCCGGTCTGATTCAAATCCAGGGTAGCGCTATCCTTGCCCATATGAAATGAGATCGTTTCTGCCTTGGCGACTCTGGCAAACGCCTGCGACAGCAAATGCTGCCCCGTATGCTGCTGCATGTGGTCAAATCGCCTTTGCCAGTGAATGCGCCCCTGTATCCGATTTCCCGCAACGGGTTCCGCCAACAGGTGCACGATCCGCTGGTTTTCATCTTCATATACATCTAACACCGGGACATCGTTGATGGTCCCCGTATCATGGGGTTGACCGCCGGAACTCGGGTAGAACAGGGTTTCTTCGAGTACCAATCCCTGTTTATCCCCGGTTTCGACTATCCGGCTGACCTTAGTAGAGAAATCACGAAGATACGGATTTGCAAGATAAAGCTTGGCTGTCATGCAGTTTTCCTTTAAATTGATTATTTATACCAATTTTTCTCAATTAGTCCATCCCCTAGAGGCATTTTATTGAAAAATATGCGGCATTGGGGTAAGGCGGGGATTGAGGGAAACGATTGCGGATTGCAGATTGCGGATTGCGGATTTAAAGGAATTGGGAAATATGGATTTAGACAGTTACCAAATCAGTTTTGCGCAATTGGTGCAAAACAGTTAAGGAATTCTAGTGTTATGCAATTTTCAAATGATCAGATAAGTCGCTTGCGGGAAGTCCTGAGCATACCGGATTTTATGGAAGCCTGGTTGGATCGATTTTATAGCGATGAAGAAATCAGCCTCGTGCTGCTGGTGGCCGAAAAGCCACTGAAAATCGATGAAATCGCTGCAAATTGGAGCGGCGCTGAACACGATCGGCAACCGAATCAGCTGCAGAACTTTCTTGACCGCAGTTGCCGGCGGGGAATTGTCGGCCGATGTGAAGACGGCCGATTTCAGCCCGTTGATTTTCATGAGCGCTTTGATAATTGGGCGCTTTTTGAAGGATGGAAGGACTTGCCGGATGAGGTGCGATCTAAACTCAATGCCTGGGAACTGGCGGACTACTGCCGGGGGCATGCCGACCAGGTTCAGACATTGAAAAACGGCGGTAGTCGAGATCCATCACTCACCTGGCCGGAGTACGTTCTGCTGCCTGAAGCAGAGGCCTTGATCGATAAAGCCGACCATATCTTACCTGTGGCCCTGCAATTGTCGCATGATGATGGGGCGTTGCCGCCAGGATTTGTATACCTGCATCCGGTTTACCAATCACCGCAATGCCGGTTGGGAAATTTCCAAATTCCGCGCCAAGCAAATCGTTAATCACGCCAACCAACAGGGTTTGATGCAAAATGCTGAAATTTCAATAGAATCGGATGGCGCTATCGACGGAGCCATCTGCAATTGCTGCGCTGACTGCTGTTTTCCGCACCAGTTGGCCGAGGAAATGGATGCAGCCGGGCTCTGGCCGTTGACACGGTATGTGGCCGGTCATCTGGAGACACGCTGCACCAGCTGCGGCCGCTGCGTCAAACGCTGTCCCTTTAAGGCCTTTGAATTCGCAGAGGCGGCAAATGCACGCCAACCTGACGCGATCGGACAGAAAAAAGCAAAGCGCCCCGTTCATTTCAACAGCCGTTTATGCCGGGGCTGCGGTGTCTGTAGCACGGGCTGCCCGGAAAACGCGATTGAGATGATTCGCCTGGCGCAGGTGGCGTCGGCCTGGGAAAGCCGGCTGGGGAAGGGACTATGAGGATGAGCAGTTAACATAGGTTTCAGGTGTTAGGTAAAAGGTGAAGGTTTCAGGTGTCAGGTTTCAGGTGTCAGCGCTGCCGCCGGCCAAACAATCGCCCGGTCCAATCCAAAAAAGAAACTTTGCCAAATCTGCGAAGTATCACGTAAGCGCATCTGACGTTTCGTTCTCGTGCTGTATACTGGATACTGGATGCTGGATACTGGATACTCGATGCTGGATACTGGAAGCTCGATACTGGATACTGGATGCTGGATGCTGGATACTGGATGCTGGATACTGGATACTGGATGCTGGATGCTGGATACTGGATGCTGGATACTAGATACTCGATGCTGGATACTGGAAGCTCGATACTGGGTACTGGGTGCTCGATGCTGAATCCCGCATACTGATTCCTGAATATCAATAAGTGAATGGCATAAACAGAAAAGGGTGAATCTTGCGGGGAAGATTCACCCAGGTTGATTTAATATTTGACTATAGAGCCTGCGCATAAACTTAAAATTGATCAGAATAAATTACAAAATTGTAGGTCCAACATTTTAAATTTGGTCAATGTTCTTTGAAAAATTG
>JGI24672J20091_10000512_pt1 | contig 10585 bp, 7 predicted proteins | sample OlaalgELextract2_FD_20091 | JGI IMG/M metagenome (IMG submission 20091) | reverse complement strand
CTGTCAGGATGATGGGCAGGAACTCCAGAGGTCCGCGTGGAATTCGAATGGCGATTGGAGATGAGTTGATGGCGGTATGTCCTGTCAAATTGGATGAGACAATGTTACTGGTTTCCGAAAAGGGATATGGCAAACGAACCCGATATGACGACTTTTCTCCACATAGTCGTGGCACCGGGGGGCAGAGAGCTTATGCAACGAATGCGAAAACAGGATTACTTGTCTCCGCACTGTCAATTCATGAGGATGATAGCTGCATAGGTATCAGCGCACTAGGCAAGGCGCTTCGATTTGCGGCAGGGAAGGTATCGATAATGGGCAGGACGGCTTTTGGAGTCAGAATTCTCGACATGTCTGATGATGATTCGGTTATAGGGATAGTACGTCAGCCAAACGGAGATAGCGAAAACAGGGATGTCAGCGGATATCTGACAGAGGAAAAAGAATGAATCCTGATGGGGATAAATAGTTGATATAGAGAAACGTCTAAAATGAGACTGAAGTCACGTTTCACGTGAAACATTGAGGGGCGTTGATGCCAGAATTCTTTCGTTACAGTACCAACAGACATTAGATAACAATGTGTGAATGCTTCACAATGGATCGATTCTCTGGCGAAAAGCTTTGACAGCCTGCTTATATTTTTCAGTTAACTCGAGTTTCTCTTGTTTTGAAAGAAAGCAGGCCTGGACAGATTTGAGATTTAATTCGATAAGATAGTCGACTGTCCAGCCGAAATTGATTGCGGTTTTTTCATAGTCGTCCACTAAATCGGAATCCTGTATTGTGGGATCGTCGGATGCAATTGTTACAGGGACACCGGCTTCGGTGAGTGATTTCATTGGATGAGTAGCTTCATCTTGCCACGCACCAGTTTGCCGATTGCTGGTAATGCATTGAGCAAGGAAGATGTTTCTATCTCTTAAAACTTTCTGAATTTCGATGTCTTTGTGTGCGGCGACCCCATGACCAATACGATCGGCATGTAATTTTTCAATCGATATCCACATGTTTTGAGAATCGGAAACTTCCCCCGCATGTATATCTATGCCGTATCTGCCTTCTTTTTTTACCACATCGAAAAAAGAGGAGAACTGTTCGGGTGGATAAGTCAATTCATCACCGGCCAAATCAATTCCCACTACTCCGGAAAGATCGATTTCATGAAATTTCCTGTAGATTTCCAGCATTTCTTCCGCAGTTTGCATCCCACGGTTGAAGGTAAGAAGATATCTAATCTTCAGGTTGATTTCTGCTGCCGCGGCATCGGCGGCGGAAATGATGGTTTTGGTGACTGCCTTGTAATCGAGTTTAGTTTGCTCAGTGAAGTGCAGTGGATTGAAACGCAACTCCATATAGTGCAATTTTTCTTTAGCAAATGATTTGACAGAATCGTAAGTTATACTCTCGATATCGCCCAATGTCTTATACCAGAATTTCTTGAACTTGCTAAGGAATAGAAGGAAATCAGGTGCATGATCTTTCGGGAATTGGAAGGCTTTCTTGAAATCCTCAATATTTTTGGGGACGTCAAGTTCATTTTTCAAGGCCAGCCTGAAGAGAGAATCTATCGGGTAGGTTCCCTCAAGATGGCGGTGAACCTCTATTTTGGGCAATTTTGTAAGAATACTTCTGTCGGGTTGTTTCCCGCCAGCTTCAGCATACTCTGCGCGCTTCATGTAAAATACCTGCACCCGCGGGGACGAAAGGAATCCTCGCTATCAGAATTATAATCTAAGGATACCAAACACGAATTGGCATCGGATATCGACGATCTTTACCATTATCGGATGATCTTCGGAAAACCGTTACCCAATGAGAGGAGGTCAGGGTCTTCTATAGCATACAAGTATTGTGAGAATAGTCACCTGGGGAATGGGTAAGCATTTTCCCTGATGGCAATCAGCTTTACCGCGCTTCGCCGGGATAGAGTTTTCAAACAGGAATTCCTGTCTGTTGGCAGATCAGTATCCAGGGTTGGTTAAGCAAGCCTCTGGTGCTATGATTGCCTAATGGGTCGTACTGTGGTTTTTGCGAACCAAAAAGGAGGGGTAGGTAAAACAACCTCGACAATCAATATTGGGGCCTACATGGCCGCGAAGGGTAAGCGTGTATTACTTGTAGATCTTGATCCGCAGGGGAATTTAAGTAGCGGTCTTGGCGTCTATGAGAAGACTTCGGGTATCTATGATGTACTGATTGGCAAGGTTCCGGCGGCCGAAGCGATCGTGAAAACACCTCAGGAGAATATGTACATACTGCCATCAGACCTCAGTTTAACTGGTGCGATGGTGGAATTAGCGAATGTGGAAGATCGAAACTGTTTCCTTAAAAGAGCAATTAATTCGCAGATATCCGCTTTTGACTATATCCTGATTGATTGCCCACCTTCCCTGGGGATACTCACCCTTAACGGGTTTGTGGCCGCCCAGGTGGTTATAGTTCCATTGCAGTGTGAGTTTTTTGCGCTTGAAGGGTTCATGAGTATGCTTTCCCAGACAATCAAGAGGGTGCAGGTTAGTCTGAATACCAGATTATTGGTGGGGGGAATTATTTTTACTATGTACGATTCTCGTACGCGAATTGCCCAGGAAGTCATTCAACAGATGAAAGAGGCCTTTAAAAAGAATCCAACGCTTTTGTTTAAAACGGTTATTCCGAGGAATATACGTCTTGCGGAAGCTCCCAGCCATGGAATTCCTATCAATATCTACGACCCGCTTTGCATTGGCGCCCGCAGTTATGCTGCTCTTACCGAAGAGGTGTTGAGGCGTGTTTAAGAAAAAAGCCCTGGGCTCCGGACTCGATGCGCTACTGGGGGAAGGACTGGATTTAACAATATCCGGCGAAAAAAATGATGGACAGGTTAGACTTGTCCATATCGATAAGATTAAACCAAATCCCGAACAGCCTCGTGAGTACTTTGATGAAGAAACTCTTGCGGAACTAGCCGAGTCAATTCGACAGCAGGGTGTCCTCCAGCCGATACTTGCGGAAGAGAGAGAGGATGGAACTTACACGCTGATTGCTGGCGAGAGACGCTTGAAGGCCAGTAAGCTTGCCCGCCTGGAGAAAATCCCCGCCATTATCAGGGAATTTGCATCTGAGCAAAAATTGGAAATCACCCTGGTGGAAAATATACAGCGGGACAATCTCACTCCTTTGGAAGAGGCAAGGGCATATCGTCAACTCATAGATGTTCTTGGTTTGTCTCAGCAGGATATGGCGGACAGGGTGGGGAAAAAAAGATCCACGGTAGCCAACAGCCTTCGTTTATTGAAGCTGCCGGATAAGATGAAAGAAGCCATCGATGTGAGAGATATCAGTGCAGGGCATGCCAGGGCCTTGTTGACAGTGATGAATCCAGCAGATCAAGAGCTTCTGTTTAACAGGATAATTGAAAAATCGTTGTCGGTAAGAAACGCCGAAGCGATGGCGGATGATATGAATCGCGGGTATAGGGGAACTAAGAAGGCTAAAGCCAAAGAGCCCCTGAAGAATGAGGGAAACAATCCGGAACTTAGAGACATTGAACAGAAGTTTGTGGAAGCACTTGGAACAAAAGTTCTTCTAAAAGGGTCTCTATACCGGGGGAAGGTTGAAATTTCTTGGTTTGATCGTGAAGATTTGGAAAGAATCTATGCATTGATTGTTAAAAGGCGGGACTAACCTTGCCTAAGTGCACAATCTTTTCATATCGTGCGATTCCAGCGGGATTAGATGTGCAATTGACTTGGTTCAGATTCTGGATAGGATATGCTTCTATTGGAGGGATGACCGAGTGGTTTATGGGGCTGGTCTTGAAAACCAGTGCAGGGCAACCTGCCGTGGGTTCGAATCCCACTCCCTCCGCTTCAGTAATTGCTGTGGGTGGAACAATTCCGCAAGGCCACCTGCCTTATTGATGTTGCGGGCATCTCATCATTAAGGTATAGATCGAACATCCGCAAAGGATGTTGAAACTGTACGCCAGGCAGATGGAGAATCGGATTCACAACGGGTTCTTACTGGCAAGGGGGAACGGGTAAACACCATAAAACCAGAAAAAAGCTAGTGATGCCTGCTCCGACTGGAGCAAACCATTCACAGCTTCTTCAATTTTTATATCGATGTTAAGTCGGAAAACGAGAAAAGATATCTCCCGGCTTGATTCAAAGCGTTAGAGGGAACCAACAAACGATTTTGCCATGGGATGCCACAAAGTTCGCGGATAGGGCTGCTTTGAATACGGCCGGAAAAACTAAAAAGGCAGGATTAATCTTCTTGAGCCTTGGCATCCCAATCTGTTTCATGCACTTCGCCAGTCTGATAAAACTGGCGGACTGTTTTTATATAATCCAGGAAATCCTTATTCTCTTCGGCCAGGCGATTGGCGGCATTCCAGTCAATTTCAGTTCTTTCTTTCGCAGGAATCATAATTTGGCTCTCTGAGGAATTCTCAGAATCGAGCTTGATAAAACCAATACCGTGTAAACCGGCCAGCATGCGAAGTTCTTTTGACGTGTCAGCGCCTTCGATTTCATTGGCCACCAGATATCCAAAATTGGCCCATGATGAATTACTGACTGTCTGGAAAAAGGCTTCTCTTACGTTGGAGCTATTAATCAGGATTTTGACTTCAAAGGACCATAGTTTGTTTTTCTTATCTGCATACTGCTGCACACAATCCTTGATTTCACGGTGCCAATCCTGGCTTAAATCCTCCATACCAACCAAATCTGGATAGAGCCACTTATTACCGCCGGCACTGCGAGACTTACGGGAGCGTTTCTCGTCAATCCTCCTGCTATAGATTGCAAGTTCAGACCACAAAAACTCGCTCAGGATGGAGTAAAGATCGTGTTCTTTTATGATTGCGGCATTCGGATCAGCCGCGGATGCCGTCGCGCTGCTCTCTGTACGCTCAATTTCGTCGCTGTCACTTGAATCGGTATAGTAGAACTTCCGAGGCCGGGCTTCGGTAGTTTTGATTTTCGGATTCATTGCTTGCAACCGGGGGCGCCGTGAACCTATTTCAGCAGCAATCTGCTGAAGCAGGGCCGCGTCAGTATCAAGCGGAGTTACTTTTGCTTTGGAACGATTTTGTTTTTGTCGGCACTCATCAGGGTAGGTTTCGAATATCCAGGCTGCAATCTCACGAGCAGTAAATTTTTGTTCCGGATTTTGCTTTAAAAAACCAACAGTCACCCCCAACAGACTAAATCCCATGCGTCAATCACCTCAGCTTTTTCGTACTCCTTACACGGTATCAATTTCGATTTGGAATTACAAGTAAAGCAGCAGGGAGACACCTTCTTTCCTCGGCAGTTGTCCGGAGGTCAGTCATAAATTTGAGGCTGTGAATCTTGAATCACCTGCCGACTGCTGAATCAAGAATAAGGTACATAAGCAGTTGGCTGGATGCCGCCGAAATGGTGTTTACCATGATATTTTTACAGATTCATATGCGGCTATACGCGAGTATCAAAGCCGGCCTGCCTGGGAGGTGTTCGCTCCTCGGGGCATGGCTTGTGATAGGGATGTATCGACTTCGAGTTAAAGGCGGGCTTTTTTGGCTTCAAGATGAGGTGAGGTGCAACAGGTGACGCCGAGGTTTGCATCTTCTTAAAATATGTGAGGTGTTGCAATGCGGAGCGATGTAAAGGACAATCTAGGGAGGATTACACAACGATGTTGATTAGTCGCCCGTTTCGATAATTTGGAAAAGGTGCGAGAGTGGTTGAATCGGGCTCCCTGCCAAGGCGTTCTGTGGGTTGACTGCACACCGAGGGTTCGAATCTCTCAAGTGCAGCAAGTGCAGATGATTGAAAGCGTTTTTGACGCTACCCCGAAAGGGAATGGCAATCAAGATTCGTATGACCGCATGACGATGCCTCTCAAGGCTGGACTGCGCGGAACAACGCCACGGGCTCGGTCTATTCAAACTGCGAATTTGTTGTTTGGTAAGGAAAATATGCCTGCGCGCAAGAGCTGGAGTTTGATTGGGCTATTTTGAGTCCGGAAGAACAGTGGTGGCGCTTCAATCAAGGGAATTTTGAACTTTGCACGTGGCGTATCCAACAGGAACAACTCTCTCCGCTGCCCAGAATACCCGCCGCATGTATGGCCCTGGCGATCTGGATGGTATTTGAGTTTGCCTTCCGTATCGATGTCGATAAAAACCAAAGCGGTGACGATAAGAAAAGCATCAAACTGGTTATCACACCGGATAAGATATGCCTCATTAATGGGTGCAGTATCGACGTCTGCTCGCAGCCCCTCTAAAGAGGGGTGGCAACCAAAGTGCGCCTGCGAGTTCTGCCAGCAACCTGCCGTCATGGGCGCAATTATAAGGAGGCGGCATGTTACTCAGACCAAGACAAAAGGAGCTCGTCTCCAAAACTGTTGATGCGCTCTACACTCACGGCAATACGCTTGCTGTCGCTCCGGCCGGTGCGGGCAAAACGATCATGCTCTCGGCTGTGCTGGACCGGATGTTCAAGCGCGATATTGAACGGGCCTGCGTTCTTGCTCACCGCGATGAACTAACCTTTCAAAACGAAGGTAAATTCAAGCTCGTAAGCCCCTCGCTATCTACCAGCATTTTTAACGCCAATGAGAAAAATTGGGATGGCCAGGTGGCGTTTGCGATGGTGCAAACTCTCTCCCGCGAAAACAACTTAATCTCGTTGCCCCCTTTGGATGCACTGGTTATCGATGAAGCTCATCACGCCCGGGCTGACAGCTATATGCGGGTGATTGAACACGCCCGGCGCATCAATCCGGACATGAAGCTTCTGGGCATGACGGCCACGCCCCATCGCGGTGATAAGAAGGGTCTTCGCAACATCTTTTCCAATGTTTCAGACCAAATCATGGTTAAGGAACTGATTGCCTCGGGCCATCTTGTTCCACCGCGCACTTTTGTGATGGATGTGGGCGTTCAGGAAGAGCTGAGGAGAGTCCGCAAGACTGCCCTTGATTATGATATGGGTGCGGTCGCTAACATCATGAACACACGCCCCATCAATGATGCCGTTGTTCAGCACTGGAAGGAAAAAGCCGGAGATCGCCAAACCGTTGTGTTCTGTTCCACGGTTAATCATGCCCGCGATGTGATGACGAGCTATCAAAGCGCCGGGATTACCACAGGCATGATTTGGGGCGATATGAGCGAAACAGAGCGCTCCGACACTTTGAAGGCTTACGGCAAAAACAATCTGCAGGTTGTTGTCAATGTCGCGGTACTGACGGAAGGCTGGGACCACCCGCCAACTTCCTGCATCGTACTGTTGCGCCCCAGCTCTTACAAATCAACCATGATTCAGATGATTGGCAGGGGTTTGCGGACTGTTGATCCGGCTGAGTTTTCCGGCGTCATCAAGAAAAACTGCATTGTTCTGGATTTTGGCACTTCGATATTGATGCATGGTTTTCTTGAGCAGGAAGTTCAGCTGGACGACCGGTTTGTAGAGGGTGATGCGCCTTACAAAGATTGCCCTGAATGCGGTGCTGATGTCCCGCTTGCCAGCAAGGAATGTCCGCTATGTGGCTATGTCTGGGAAGGACAGCCCGAGGCTGCTGCCACTCAGACAGCTGATTTTCGCATGACGGAAATCGATATTCTCAAGCGCTCCAATTTTTCCTGGTGCGATCTGTACGACAATGACCGTTACTTCATTGCAACCGGCTTCGAGGCGTGGGGCGGTGTCTTTTATCTCGACGGTGAATGGTATGCGGTTGGCGGGCGCAAAAAACCCTCGCATCTGGTTAAACTTTTGACTGCTGGAGAACGCAATGTGTGTTTTGCCGCTGCAGATGACTGGATCAACCGGTTTGAGACAGAAAGCACTGCCCACAAACAAAGGGACTGGCTGTATCAACCGGCCACCGAGAAGCAACTGCGCTGGCTTCCACCGAAATATGATTACAGCCTGACCCGATACAAGGCATCGGCGCTGATGACTATGGAATTTAACAGAACTGATATTCGTCGGGTTATCGAGGAATGGAGGGCGCTGCATGACTGATCCCGCCTGTTGCGAACGGGACTGCTTGGCCAGGACATTGCGTCCGCCTGGGGAATATGTCGCTGGGACTGGCACTGATGCCGCACTTACGGGAAGATCGTTTCTCGTCAATCCTCATAGATTGCAAGTTCAAACCACAAAAACTCAAGGACCAGGATATGAGTAAAGATAGTGCTCTTTTATGATTGATGATTGCAGCATCCGGAACAATTGCGGATGTCGTCGCGCTGCTCTCTGCAAGCTCGGGCTTCGATCGTTTTGATTTTCGGAACTTTTTTTGCAGCCGGGGCGCCCGGCACCTATCTCAGCAGCAATCCGCTAGGGCAGTGCCGGCATCAGTAACAAGCGGATTTACTTTTGCTTTGCCGTCACTCATCAGGGTAGGTTTCGAATATCCAGGCGGCAATCCCGCGAGCAGCAAATTTCTTTCGAATTTTGCTTTAAAAATCAACAACCGCTTTTCAAGTGATTAAACCCCGTACGTCAATCACCGCAGCTTCTTCGTGCTCATTCATGGTATCATTTTGGAATCACAAGTAAAGCAGCAGGGATATACGGCTGTACGCGAGTATCAAAGCTGGCCTGCCTGGGATGTGCTCGCCCCTCGGGCCATGGTGTGATAGGGGATATATCGACTCTGCGTTAAAGGGAGGTGGGCAACAGGTGCTGCCGAGGCTTGTATTTTCTCTATGTGAGGTGTTGCAACGCGAAGCGATGTAAAGGACAATCTAGCGAAATTATGATTAGTCGGTCGTTTCGATGCTTTGGAGAGGTGCGAGAGTGGTTGAATCGGGCTCCCTGCTAAGGAGTTGTGTGGGTTGACTGCACCGAGGGTTCGAATCCCTCCCTCTCCGCCATTAAACAAAAAAACCGGTTCTCTGAAACCGGCTTTTTCGTATCTGGCCCCTTGTAGCCGGGGCTTTCCAGCGCTGAAGGTAAAGTCGATAAGGGCATCAGTCATCCATTCCCCGGGCAGCACACGCCATACCGTGCTTCGGTTCGTGTAGAAATACCACTCCTTCACTGGGTCTAAACGCGGCTCCCAATCCACGTCGACAAACCGGCCATCACCATGGTTTTTCGTCACCACGCCAATCGCTTTGATACCCATCATGGAGACAGTCTGACCCTTGCTGTCGAAAGGCAGGTTACGCTTTTAGGGTATAGGACGATTTGATGGCAATCTTGTCGCCAGGCTGCATGGAGCGAACGACATCAAGGTATTTGTCCTGGTAGCCGTTTTGCCAGACGCCTTCGGTTATGAAACGCTCGGTCTGATCCTCGCTACCTTTGCCGTAGGATGCGCCAACAAACCAGTAAGACTTCGGTGTGGATGAACTGCCAGCACGCCTTGAGATTTCATCAAACACTGAATCAAGAACCGGGAGACCATGCTTTGCAAGCACAGGGCGGAGTCGGACTTTCAATTCAGCCTGTGTACTGCTCTTTTTATGCCAGTCGGTAAACTTTTTTGACTCGTTAACTACCTGATTGATTTCAGAATCAACAATCTTCGTCTTATCGCTATCGAGAGCAATATTCTTTTTCGCGGCCTGATCTATCAGGAACTGTTCCAGGCTGCTCTGTTTTGATTCATTAATCGTAATTGTCCGCTTTTTTATACGACAACCATCACGGTTGATTCAGTTAATCAATAAGGTTATTTACTCCAGGAATTCGAGAGTGTCTCAGCCTGCTTGAGCACAAGCTCAACGGCTTCTGTCGCTTTGTCGGGCGGATATTTGTAACGCCGCAATGTACCCCGCACCAGAATCTTCAGCTTGGCCCGAACGCTATCGCGTACTTGCCAGTCGACAGTGGTTGATTTGCGTAGCTTGCAGGTAATCTCAGTAGCGATTTTCTTCAGGGTCTCATCGCCAAGCTCACGAACCGCGCTTTCATTATTGGCCAGGGCATCATAAAAGGCAATCTCATCGGGGTTGAGTCCCAACTCGGCCTTACGCGCCATCTCCGCCTGAAACTCCTTGGCCATCTGGATAAGCTCCTCGATAACCTGTGCCGTCTCAATGGCTCGGTTGTTATACTTGCGCAGGGTCTCCTGCAGCCGCTCAGCGTACTTCTTCTCCTGAACCACGTTGTTGCGGGTCTTGGCCTTGATGTCGTCCTTGAGCAGTTTTTCCAGCAGCTCAACGGCCAGGTTCTGGTGTGGCATCTGCCGGACATCTTTCAGAAACTCATCGGAGAGCAGGCCGATATCGGGTTTATCCAAACCGCACAGGCTGAACACATCCGCCACGCCTTCGGCGATGACGGCGTTATCCAATATCTGCTTGAGCACGGAATTCTTCTCTTCCTGTGTGCGCTTCTTATCAACCGAGGTGAACTTGCTGATAGCCGCCTTCACCGCAGAGTAAAAGGCGATCTCCTTGCGCAGGCCTTTGGCCTCGTCCAGCGTGCTGCATAGTGAATAGGCCTTGCTGGTGGCCAGTACCAGATCGAGAAAACGCTTCTTGCCATCTTCCAGTCCCAGCACATAGTTGGCGGCAGGCACCAGCAGCTTGTGTGCGTCGGTCTCGAATCCGGAAATATCCAGACCATCCGATTGCGGTGTCTTG
>JGI24672J20091_10000511_pt1 | contig 10600 bp, 9 predicted proteins | sample OlaalgELextract2_FD_20091 | JGI IMG/M metagenome (IMG submission 20091) | reverse complement strand
GTGTCGATTTCTTCCTTGGTAATCACCAGCGGCGGCAGCAGCCGGATGACCGTGGCACCCGCCAGAAGCGCAATAACCCCGCGGTCCATAAGCTTCTGGACAAAGGGGCCGGCTTTTTCCTTCAATTCAACACCGATCATCAGACCCAGGCCGCGGACCTCCCGGATCCTGCGGCTCTCGATAGTGCGCAGCTGCTCCCGGAAATAAACTCCCAGGACCCTGGCGTTTTCCACCAGGTTCTCTTCTTCGATGACACCGATGGATGCCAGGGCGGCGGCACAGGCCGTGGGATTGCCGCCGAAGGTGGACGTATGGCTTTTGAGCGGCACCTTGACCCGGTCGCTGCACAGCACGGCCCCCATCGGCAGGCCGCCGGCCATCGATTTGGCCAGGCACAGGAGATCGGGGACTACAAACTGCTCACAGGCAAACAGGGTTCCCGTGCGAGCAAAGCCGGTTTGTACCTCGTCCATGATCAACAGGATATTGCGATCGTCACATAGCCGGCGAACCTTCTGAAAATATTGCCGGTCACCGACCCGCACCCCGCCTTCGCCCTGAACCGGTTCGAGCAATACGGCCGCAGTCCGGTCGCCGACCGCGGCCTCCAGTTTTTCAAACTTGTTATAGGGCACGTGCCTGACCCCCGGCAGCATGGGGGCAAAAGGCTTCTGGTATTCCGGGCCCCAGGTGGCAGCCAGGGCCCCCATGGTCTTGCCGTGAAAACCGCGCATGCAGGCGATGATTTCCGGCTTGCCGGTGCTGGAACGGGCGAATTTAAGCGCCGCTTCATTGGCTTCGGCGCCGGAATTGCAGAAAAACACCCGGTTCAGGTCGCCGGGCGCCAGTTCAGCCAGCTTTTCGGCCAGGCGCGCGCGCACCGGGTTATAGAACATACTGTAGCAGTTGCCCAGGGTCAGGTATTGCTCATACACGGCTTTGGCCACGGTTGCATGGCCATGACCGATGTTCGAGACGCCCACATTGGCAGCACAGTCAATGTACTCGCGGCCCTGATCATCAAACAATCGGGCGCCCTTGCCCCTTGCCAGGACAACGTCCCGGCGCGGATACACGGCCAGTTCGTATGTTTGTTCCAACTCCTTGATGCTCATTCGATCACCGTTCCTTTGCCGGCCAGCGCATCGGCAACCGGGTGGTCGCTGCGTCCGTCGCTGATGATTACCTTCGAGGCGCCGTGCTCGAAAAGCTTGCGGAAGGCCAGCATTTTGCGTTTCATGCGGCCTTCCACCTGCTGTTCCCGGGCCTCGAGCTGGGCTGAGGGGATGCGTTCAATCAGCGAGGCAGGGTCATCCTGATTTTCCAGAAATCCGGCCGCTTCAATCAAATTGATCACCGTATCCGCCGCGAGGGCCTGTTGCAGCACCCGGACGACATCGTCGTTTTCCGTGTTGATAGCTGCGTTGACTTCATCGATGATCGGAACCGTCAACACGGGGACATATCCATTATCTAGCAGCAAGCGCAACAGCCTGGCGTTGACCGTCCGCGGCTTGCCGGAAAAATCCCTGACAATCTTCAACTTTTTGCCCTGGTAAACCCGAATGCCCTTGTTGCGCTTGCCCTGGACAATTTTACCGTCAAGCCCGCTGAGTCCCACCGCATTGATCCCGTGCTGCTGGCACAGCTCGACAATGCGCTTGTTGCGCAGCCCGGCATAGGCCATCATCATGACGTCCAACAGGTTCTCGTCGGAATACACACTGGTGTAGCCCTTGACCGAAGTGAGCACCTGCTTGGGCTGCCCCAGATCCTCTGCCAATTTATCCCGCAGCGCATTGGCGCCGTGCACGATGACATAGGGTTCATCCAGCCCGGCCAGATCCTCGATAATGCCCGGGATATTGATCGCGGCGCCGCCGCCGATTTTAACGATGATCATTTATCAAACCCTAACCCGGACAAGCCGGAATTGAAGATTGAATATTGAAATTTGAAGATTTATGGTATCGCTTCTCTCTGTCTCTTATATTACAATCAATCTTTTAACTCTTGTCCTATTTAAAAAGTTGATGCCGATATTTTTCTGCATAAACGACTGTATCCCAGAGGTTTACAAAAAAACTTAAAAATATTTTGCACTTTTTGCGAAAAGTTAAATTGAGAACTGTCTAACTGAGTCGTTGGCGATTTTCTGCCAGTTTTTTTCACCAGGGTAGGGGGCGGAACAGATTACCAACTCTCTGCCTTGCCGGTAACGCATGGTGAAATAATCCTCGTCGCCGCTAAAATAGCTGGAGACAAATATTCCCTGTTCATTGATCATGACGATGTTCATACCCCTGATGAAGCGGGTTCGTTTGCGGATAATGAAGACGGCTTTGATCAGGGCCTGGCGGGTGTCGCCCTTGTCAAAACGCCGGATGTAGTTGAATATCTTTTCGGCCCCGATGCGGCCCTGTTCCCGGATCTTGACCCCGCGCAGTTCGCCGTTGAAGATAAACACGGTGCGGCCGTCAAAGAACGGCATGTTGTTTTCAACGACGATGTCCTTGTCTTCGAAGGCGCTGCGGGCATGGGCCACCAGCAGGCGGGTTTCGTCGAACCGGCCGAAATCATCCTGCCAAACAGGGTCGATGTTCTTGTAAAATTGCCAGGTGTCTGACGCATCCAGATAGGCGCACCCCCAGCCGTGCCCCTGGTATTCCTTGCTGGTTCTGGCAATTTCAGCAAATTGCGCCAGATGGGGTGGGATGGCGAACGGTGTTTCGGACTTTATGGTCAGTAGGCGGCACACTTTATTATTGAAGATTGAAGATTGAAGATTTAAGATTTAAGGATGAAATCGATTTTATAAGTGCATTTTGCATGCGGATGCCTCTGGATGAAGTTCGATTTTAAGTTGTCCCAATTGACTGGGATGGTGATTGAGATTGAAAAATTCAGCTATCCTTTTTATCAAAATAATTCTTGGCTTGGATTATCCATTTGCCAAACACAATTGACGCGAACATTTGTTTTTGTAACAAATTAGATCCGAGCAATTCTTTTTTATAAAAACGATTCGCCGGAGGCGACCATAAATCTTCAATCTTCAATCTTCATTCCTCAAACGGGGTGCAGTCCGGCAAATTCCAGTCCCTGGGTTTCTTCAAAACCGCACATGACGTTCATGGCGTGGACGGCCTGGCCGGCGGCGCCTTTCATGAGATTGTCGATGGCGGAGATGACCACCAGGCGCGTGCCCGACAACTCGAAGCCGATGTCACAGTAATTGGAGCCCACCAGAATCTTGGGTTCCGGGTAGCGATATATGCCCTGGCGTTCCTTGACGATTCTGATGAACGGCTCCTGGCCGTATACCTTACGGTAGGTTTGCCAGATATCTTTTTCGGTGGTGCCCGGCTTGACAAACAAATGGGCGGTCAACAGGATGCCCCGGACCATTTCAATGGACGTGGCTGAAAAATGGACCGGATTGCCCAGTTCCTGCTCCATTTCGGCGATATGGCGATGACCGGTGGGTTTGTACGAGCGAACACAGCCGCTTCTTTCCGGATGGTGGGATGCTTCGCTGGCGCTGTTGCCGCCTTCCGAGCTGCCGCACTTGGCTTCGGCCACCACGGGTTGGGCGGTGTCCACGACCTGCTGCTTGAAAAGCGGGTACAGCGGCAAAATGGTGGCCGTGGCATTGCACCCGGCACCGCTGATATATTTGGCCGACTGCATTTCCCGGCGGTGCAGCTCCACATTGCCGTAAACAAAGTCTCCCAGGACGGCCGGCTGGGTGTGATCCACGCCATACCACCGATCGTAGGCCGCGGGATCCTTGAGCCTGAAATCCGCCGAAAGATCGATGATCCGATCGGCCAGTGACCTGAATTCGTCAAATTTCTGCATGCAGCGCGTATGGGGCAGCGCCGTAAACAGCAGATCCGTTTTTTCAAGATCCCGCACACTGCTGAATTTGAGGGTGGTCCGCTTGCGCAGATTGGGATGCAGGCGGGTGACGGGCTTGCCCACAAATCTTTCCGAGGTGCACTGCTGAACGTCCACCTGCGGGTGCTGCAGGAGCAGGCGCAGCAATTCCCCGCCGCCGTAGCCGGATGCCCCGACAATACTTGCTTTCATTTGCGTCCTGCCTCCAGTACATAGTCGACGATTTTGGCCGGAATATCGACTCCGGTCACATCGATGCTGTTTCTAAACTCCATGGTATAGTTGACCTCATTGATGGAATAGCCCTGGTCCGTCTCAAAAACGTCGGCCGCGACAACTCCCCCGCCGCAGGCTTTGGACGCCCGCACCGAGATGTCGTGCAATTCCTGGGTGATCGGGCAGTTGGTGGTCGTGCCGCCCCGGGCCGTGTTCGTAATCCAGTGATCGGCGTGGCGGTAAATGGCGGCAATGCATTCATCACCCACCACGAAGCTGCGGATGTCCTTGCCCTTTTTTTCCACATATTCCTGGATGTAGAAAATGGAGTGGTGATAGCTGCCCAGAATCTGCTTGTGCTCCAGGATGGCTTCGGCCGCATCCCGGTCATTGACCTTGGAAATGAGCCGCCCCCAGGACCCGGTGGTGGGCTTGATGACACAGGGGTATCCCAGCTTATCCATCGCCTCGAGGGCGGATTCAGGGGTAAACGCCAGAAAACAGCGAGGTGTCGCCACCCCGGCTTTAATCAGCGCCTGGGTGGTCAGAAATTTGCTGCCGCAGACTTCGGCCACCTCGGGGGCGTTGACGGTCGGAACCCCATGATCACTGAAAATTTTCATGGCGTGCAGTGCCCGGGAGTGATTGACACAGCGTTCGACGATCACATCGATATCGAAGGCGTTTTGGTGCAGATCGAAAAACTGCTGCCGGTCGTCGATTTTGATTAATTCCACCCCCTCGCGACGCCTGAACTCCTGCAGCAGGAGTTTTTCCTCTTTTCGAATGATTGAATGTAAAAAACCAACTTTCATATGAGACTCCGTGATCCGGCCAAGCCGGAATTGAAGATTGCAGGTTGAATACTCGTGGAGTTCGCTGCGTTCCGTCTTTTTAAATCGAAAAAATACCTTAAATCTTCAATCTTCAATCGAAAATATTCAATATTTTACTCGCCCCAGTCCTCTTCTTCCTGGGGGGCTTCCTGGAGACTGTCTTTGCCGGTCACTTCAAGCTCCGATCCGCAGTCGTCACAGGCAATGATTTCCCCTTCTTCAGCATCGGCCTCCAGGGTAATATCGGCCCCACAAACTGGACATTCTGCCATTTTCCTTACCTCCGTTAATGTATTCAAGTTCAGACAATCTGGTCCTCTGGAACATGTTAATTCAAATCGATTATGCCGAAATTAAATGCCGTGGAATATTGGAATATCCGCCTTCGTCCAGCCGGAGGCGAGACTTCGGCGGGACAAGTTGGAATGCTGGAACACTGGGTTCAGTGGAATGGGATCTATATAAATACGCATGGGATTCCCCCGAAAAAAATAAACCAACATCCGCTTTCCACCCGCAACATTCCATTTGACCAATGGCTATATGGCAATAAACATCAACCGGCTGGGGTGGCATCAATGTCCGCCCACTTGATGAGGATTCCTTTTTCCGCCTTCCGGCATAAATTAAAAGCGGTATAATAGGGCAAAGCCACCCTTTTGTCAAAAATAATTTGTCCGGTGAAAATTACCTGCTTTTAAAGGTAATTTTCACCGGACAAATTAACCAATATAAAAAAGGCGCAGCGAAACATAGTTAATCCGCACAACATGGAATGATCTGCAAACTTTATCCTGGCGCAATACAAGGGATATTTCAAAATTTCTGTACAACTCAGATTAACTATGTTTCGCTGCGCCTTTTTTCCTCGCTGCGGATTTCCCGGCGCAGCAGCTTGCCCACTTTGGACTTGGGCAGCATGTCGCGAAATTCGATATAGTGGGGAACCTTGTAGGACACCAGGGTCTTGCGGCACCATTTGATGAGATCATAGCCGGTGATGCCTTTGATATCTTCTTTCAGCACCACATAAGCCTTGATCCGTTCGCCGACTTTCTCATCCGGAATGCCCACGGCGCAGGAGGCGATCACCGCCGGATGCTCCTGCAGGGTGGATTCGATTTCCGAGGCGGATACCCGGTAGCCCTTGTGCTTGATGGTATCCACCGTGCGGTCTACGAAAAATAGATTGCCGTCTTCGTCCATGGACATTATGTCGGCGGTGCGGTAGTAGGTGTCGCCTTCGAGCTCGACGAAGGATTCAGCCGTTTCCTCGGGTTTGTTCAGGTAGCTGGTGACCATATGCTCGGATGAAACCAGCAATTCACCCGGGTTGCCGGTGGCCACCGGGTCAAGGGAGGCCGGATCAACGAGTTTAACCTTTTTGCTGGCCACGATGCGGCCGACACTTCTGGGCGGATTGTCTACGGTTGCCGCACACATGGAAACGCCGCCGCAGGTCTCGGTGGCACCGTACCCCTGGTAGATCGGGATGCCGAATTTTTCCTGCCAGCGCTTGCTCACTTCGATCGGCAACACATCCCCGCCGCTGAAGCAATACTTCAGCGAGCTTAGATCATATTGTTCCAGGCGGACATGCTCCAATATCATGCGGTACAGGGCGGGCACACCGATCATGGTTTTCGCTTCGGCGCGCTGAATGGAATCGAAGGTGGCATCGATGTTGATGCGCGGCTGCAGAATCAAACTGCCCCCCGTCAGCAGGGTGGCCAGACTGCAGGTTTGGCCCAGAATGTGAAACAGGGGGGCGTTGCCCATGATCACATTGTCTTCAACCGGAATCAGCGGCTCACTCATGCGGATCTGCTCGTCGGCCGAAACCAGAAATAAATCATGGGTAAAGGGCACGCCTTTGGGAAATTTGGTGGTGCCGCCGGTGTACAGGATCTCAGCCGGGGCGCGGCCCCCGGCGCCATTGCCGGTGCTTTGCGAGCTCGGGTTGCGGTGCTGCGCCAGCAGCTTGCGCAGGGAAAATGTCCGGGCGTCGAGCAGGTATTTGCCCCGGGGAATAATGTCAAACAGCAAGCCGAAATAGCGCTTCCACCAGGGCAGCAAATCGGCAACGTTGGATACGACCACCCGCTTCAGTCCGGTTGTGGCCAGCACACTCGTCACGTAGCCGAAGTTCGTATCCGCACAGATGATGGTTTCAGCCTGGCTGTCCTCGGCGATGTATGCCAGGTCGTGGGGGGTGTAGATCGGTGTGATCGGGACACCAACCGCCCCGATTTTCTGGATGCCCAGCCAGGTGACCACCCAATGAATGCTGTTGGGGATATACAGCATCACTTTGTGGCCGGCTGTGACGCCCATGTCCGTCAGGGCGGCGGCAAAACTGTCTGCCGATGACCGTATTTCGTTATACGAGTACCGGGTTCCCAGGAAAAAAACGGCCGTGTGATCCCCGCGCCGTTCGGCGACGGCTGCAAAATTATCATAGATGCTTTTCGTTATGTCCATTTTATTTGATCCACAGATTATCCAGATTTTACGGATAAACCCGAACTTGAAAGCTGGAATTGAAGATTTAAGATTTAAGATTGAAGATTTGTGGTATCGCTTCGCTCTGTCTTTTTAATTCGTTAGAATTCCTTCAATCCCTCAATTCCTCAATCCCTCAATTCCTGAATCCCTAAATTTCTCAATTCCTCAATTCATAGCTATCTCAATTCTCCAATCCCTCAATCGCTAGATCCCAAAATACGCCGATTTGATTTCCGGATTGTCCATCAACTCCGCACCGGTGCCGTACATGGCCAGCATGCCGTTTTCGACCACATAGCCCCTGTCGATCAATGGCAGCACGGGCCTTGCAAACTGCTCGCTCAGCAACACCGTAATGCCGGAAGTTTCTCTGAGCCGCACGATGGCTTCAATCACCGCCTGCTGCATCATGGGGCTCAATCCCAACAGCGGTTCGTCTAAAAGCAGCAGTTGGGGTCTGACCACCAGGGCCATGCCGATGGCCAGCATCTGCTGCTCACCGCCGCTCATAAAGCCCGCCTTGCGTGCCTTCAGATTATTGAGCGCCGGGAACAGTTCGAATACATAGTCGATGGTTTCCCGCACTTCGGATCGTTTTTTCAGGTAACCGGCGATTTTCAGATTCTCCAGCACCGAACTTTCCGGAAAGACCGGATGCCGTTCCCTGGACAGGACGATGCCCTGTTTCACGCGTTCGCTGGGCTTGGTTTCGGTGATCTCGCGCCCCTTGTAAAAAATGCTGCCATAGAGCGTGATGCGTTCACCGCCACGCCGTTTTTCTTTAATGCGCATATCGATGATCAAGCCGGACAGGGCATTCATGAGGGTGGTTTTTCCGGCACTGTTGGAACCGATCACCCCCACAAACTCACCCTCAGCGACCTCCAGCGTCAGATCATTGATGGCCAGCGCGTTTTCGAAAAAAACCATTAGATTGTTGACTTGCAGCATATATCGCGACTCCCATGTTTAGCTGATAGTACTTAGCTGATAGCTGAAAGCTTGGAGGCCAGATGGCTTGGAAGCTTGGAGGCTGAGAGCCTTGGAAACCTGAAGGCTTTTTAACCGTTTTGGTTCTGCCTTTCTATCCTCCCAGCTTCTCAGCTTCTCAGCTTCTCAGCTTCTCAGCTTCCCGGCCTCCCAGCTTCCCGGCTTCCCAGCTTCTCAACTTCTCAGCTTCTCAACTTCTCAGCTTCTCAACTTCCCAACTTCCCGGCTTCCCAGCTTTCCCGCCTTCCAGCTTCCCAGCTGATTTACGCTTCCGCACCCAAATAGGCTTTCTTCACCGCATCGCTTTCCATGACTTCCCTGGCCTGGCCTTCGGCGATTTTTTCACCGTAGTTGAGAACCAGGACCCGGTCGGCGATGCGAAACAGCTCTTTGAGCCGGTGCTCAATCATGATGATGGTTTTGCCTTCCAGGCGGAGTTTTTCGATAATCGGCACGATGCCGGCCACTTCGGCCAGGCTGAGGCCTGAAAACAATTCATCGAGCAGGATCAGGTCCGGCTGCAGGGCAATGGCTTTGGCGAGTTCCAGGCGTTTCAGATAGCCCTGAGGCAGCACACTGGCGCTTTTGTAGGCCACAAAAGCGTCGCGCTCGAAACCGACTTCTTCCAGCAGATCCAGGGCCACGGCATCGCGGTCGCCGTATTTGCCGCCCACCAGTTGTTTGACCCTGGGCGAATACAGGGGGATAATCATGTTTTTGTAGGCCGGCAGCTGATAAAACGGCTTCACCATTTGAAATGTCCGGGCAATCCCCTGGCGCACAACTTTATACGGCGCCATGCCCGTTATATCTTTTCCCTGAAATTCGATACTTCCCTGGGACGGTTTGACAAAGCCCGTAATCAGGTTGACGGCCGTGGTTTTGCCGGAGCCGTTGGGTCCGATCAGCCCCAGCAATTCGCCTTTCTGCAATTCAAAGCTGAGACCGGCAATGGCCTGAACCCCGCCGAAATTTTTGCTGAGATCTTTTACTCTAAGTAGTGGTGCCGCCCCCATTATTCCACCTCCACCCATCTTTCGAATTGATGGTACTTGCGTTGAACATAATGGAAGAGTCCTTCCGGCAGCGCGACAATAAAGACGACCAGAAACAAACCGTAGAACACGATTCTCAGACCGCCGATGCCGCGCAGGAGTTCGGACAGCGGCACCAGGATAAAGGCCCCCAGCGTCGCGCCGGCCAGCGTGCCCGGCCCCCCAACGACTGCCGCTGCAATGGGGAGAATGGAATAGTCCAGCGCAAATACCGGCATCCCGACAAACATGTACACGTGGGTTAAAAAGGCGCCGGTGAAGGCCCCGATGCAGCTGGCGATAAAAAGGGCCTGAATTTTAAACCAGTAAATGTTGATGCCGGCATTCATCACCGAGCGGTCATTGTCATTGATGCCTTTCAGGACCAGGCCGTAGTCCGACCCCAGCATGCGCCTGAAACCGAACAGCGCGGCCGTCAATACGCCCATGATCAGGTAAAGTTCCACCCAGCGTGACGGCAGGGCCCCAATTCCGCTGAGCCCCTCGGTTCCGCCGAATATCCTGGTGGCTTCGATAATTCGCACGAGCATCAGCGGGATGATCAGCGTCACCATGGAAAAGTATATGCCGCGCAGCCTGAGTACGGGCAGCAAAAATACCGTGCAGATGATCCCGCCGATGACGCTTGCCAGGGGGGTGGCGATCAGGGGATGCCAGCCCAGGTAATAATTGATGACGCCCGAGGCATATGCGCCCATACCGAAAAACAGCGCCTGGCCCAGGGAGATCATACCGGTTTGGGCCAGAATGTCCCAGCTGATGGCCAACAGGGCAAACACGGCCACCGACAGCAGCACTTTTTGCCAGTAGATGCCCAGAACCAGGGGCAGTAAAATAAAGGCGCAAATCGGCACCCAGCGCGGGGCCGCCAGGTAAAGCATTTCGCGCCACGAACTCAGGGCAAAAATGTCCCCCGATCGGGCCTTGATCCCTCTGTCGATTCGTTCTTTGCGTTTCTTCATTGGTGGTTAATTAGTTGGTTGGTTGATAGGTTACTGGATGATAGGTGATATTTTATAGAGCCTGCGCATAAACTTAAAATTGATCAGAATAAATTACAAAATTGTAGGTCCAACATTTTAAATTTGGTCAATGTTC
>JGI24672J20091_10000510_pt1 | contig 10616 bp, 2 predicted proteins | sample OlaalgELextract2_FD_20091 | JGI IMG/M metagenome (IMG submission 20091) | reverse complement strand
AACTACTGCTTCGTCATTTGCGGTATCGCCAAACTCTGTACTTTGCTCATTGACTAACATCGGCTTGGACTTCGGTCTTGGTCGAGGAAGACCTCCATTAACTTTGCGAATTCCTGTTCGCGAATGTCCGACACTTTCAGCCATTTGACTATTCGCAACTTCGAACATATTATTCAATGCTGAGTCGTTCACCACACAACTAGGTTGACTAACACGGAGTTTTGATCGCTCTACGTCACTGTTATNTTCAAAACGATTATCGACTGCCTCAAAATATTCCCTAGGTCTGGAAGCTTGACTGAGGTGTTCTCCCACCNAANGCCGATCGTCCTTCTGCGAATTTTGAGCAGTGTTAAGCTGACCTGCGTCCTGACGACTTTCATTTGACGTGTCCTGCTGATGATCGGCGCTGTTAGATTCGCTAACCACACCATCACCATCAGTTGGCAGCCATGAAATCGGCATTACGTCGGACACATACGGTTTCAGTTTGTCGATATGTACCGTTTTCTTCAAGGCACGCTTTGAACGCTGTATTTCAACGTTAACTGGGCCGGTGATGCTGACAACGAGAAACGGTCCAGACCATTTCCGGGTCCATTTGTCTTGCTTGCCGGGTCGTTTGCGAGGATCATAGTACCTCACCCAGTCTCCTACATGATACCTCTTCACCCGAACGTGCAAATCGTAGTAGCGCTTTGCTCGCTTCGCAGCCATACCTAGATGTTCGCGAACTCGAGTGTACGCTTCCTGAAATCGGTTTTGCACTTCTTCGCAATAATTCTCGTACGTTACTTGAGAGTCTTTCTCTGGTGCGTCGTACACAAGATCGACGGGATTGCGAACTTCACGCCCGAGAATAAGATAATTCGGCGAATAACCTGTCGCTTCGTGAACTGATGAACGGTACGCGGCCATAACATACGGAAGAGTGATGTCCCAGTCGCGATCATCTTCAACNAACTTGCCAATGATGGAATTCAACGTGCGATGAAAACGCTCGATNGCCGCATTAGTTGACGGCTTGTACACGGTCGTCTTAATCTTCTCGATGTCCAATAACTTGCAGATTTCGCGCATAAGTTCGCCGTCAAGCTCTTTCGCATTGTCGCTAAGTAAACTCAATGGAGTACCAAAGCGGCATATAACTTGTTCGACAACAATGCGTGCGATAACTGAAGCTTCCTTGCTGTGAACAGGATAGCATTCTGCCCACTTCGAGAAGGGGTCTATGATGCTGACTATGAATCGCGATTTCCGGCGAGTGATTGGGTGTGGTCCGGTAGTGTCGATCGACAGACGCTCGAACGGGGCACCTGTGATCATCGGCTGAAGTGGCGCCGTCTTGGGCAGGCTGCCACGATGATAGCTAGCACATCTGTCGCACTGCCGACAATGTATTTGCACGTCTCGTCGCCAGCCTCGCCAAAAAGCACGCCGACGCACTTGATCTAGTGTCCTCCTAATGCCGAGATGACCTCCTGCCATGCCCGCATGCACTCTTGTCATGAAGTCTTTTCGCAAACATCGAGGAACCAACAACTGAAGTGCATCAGCCCGGCCATCGGCATAATGAAAGCGACGATAAAGGACTCCATTGTACATTTCCAATGACGCCCATTCGCTACATAGCCGTTTGGCGAACGGTGGGGCTGCCACGACATCATGAAGACTTGGCTGGTCTGTCCTAGAGTTTTTGAGCTCCAGAACTACTGACAGATCATGGTCTTTTCGTTGCAAATCAGCAAGTGTTGCACTGTCAACTATACTTTTAGTTAGCGAATTATTGTCATTTTGCGAATTTGTACCAGCCACGTTGGCTGTCGTGCGGTTAACATTGCTTTCGCTGAATTCACGATTCGCAGGATTTGTTCTAGCTGTACGCCTCGCAGAATGGCCAGAACCCGATGAAACTAAGGTTTCGCTGTCACAGTGAATGTCGGTGGTGAATTCTCCCACCGAAAATGAACTGTGATTCGCAACAATGTTTGACTCAACAGAAATGTCGGATTTAGCGAATTGCTGTTTGCTAGCATTATGGGCAATCCTAACTTTCGCCAACATAATGTCCGTGTGTTCAGTGTTTGTGGCCGCATTAGCGAATTCGCAAACGCGTGTACATGAGCCATTTTCACAACTGACGTTATCAGAATACGCGGACACGTTATCAAGGACGATACTAGAATGTGGACCACTATCGTCAACAAAGGCAGGTTGAATTTTCGCGAAACCAGGCTTGCCAAGTGTAGTTGAGATGACCCTACATTCAGCTTCGTCGTCGCTATCTGCCCTCCTACGGGATAAACCATCGGCATTGCCGTGGCGAATGCCGGGACGGTGTTCAATAGTGAAATTGTACTGTTCTAGCAACGTTATCCATCTGGCCAGCTGACCCATGGGCTCCGGGGTGTTTCGCATCCACTGTAAAGCAGAATGATCAGTTCTGAGGACAAAAGCTCTCCCTAAAAGGTATTGTCTGAAGTTTTTGAGACCGTAAATGACGGCAAGCATTTCACGCTTGGTAACATCATAGTTACGTTCGGATCGGTTTAGGACGCGCGACGCATAAGCAATGACAACCTCGTTGTCATTTTGTCGCTGAGAAAGCACGGCACCCAATCCCGTATCCGAGGCATCTGTGTCTAAGTACCATAAGCCATCAGTGGTAGGCATGCCAAGTATTGGAGCTGTTGTGAGTTTTTCTTTCAGCTGAATGAAAGCATTTTCCTCCGCTTCTCCCCAGTGAAACGCGGCATCTTTCCGTTGTAAGGCATACAATGGGGCAGCAATAGTCGCAAAACCGGCGATAAAGCGGCGATAGTAGCTAGCGGTTCCCATCCACTGGCGAACTTCGTGGACATCACGGGGCCGTGGCCAATCGCGAACTGCCGCGATTTTCGCGTCTTGGACTTCAATGCCTGCTTCTGACAATGTGTGGCCTAAGAAATCAACTTTACGCTGAAAGAGGCTACATTTACTAGGATGAAGTTTCAAATTTGCAGCGCGAAGACGATCGAACACTTCACGCAGTCTAGCAATATGTGTATCAAAATCTGGTGCAAATACGATAATATCGTCAAGGTATACAAGGCAGCTGATATATGTGAGGCCGCAAAGAACTAGGTCCATTAACCGTTGGAATACAGAGGGTGCTGTAGTCAGACCAAAAGGTAGGACCTTGTAACGATAGCAACCTTTTCTCGTGATAAAAGCGGTCTTGTCTCGATCAGATTCAACGATGGGTATGTTGTGATACCCACTGCGAAGATCTAGGCAGCTGAAGAACTTGCTGCCATCCATAGATCCCAAACAAGTATCAATATGAGGCAAAGGATAAGAATCCTTGCGAGTAACATTATTGACCCGTCTGTAATCAACACATAAGCGATGACTGCCGTCCTTTTTCCGCACAAGGACAACATTGGAGGCCCATGGACTGGCTGTGGGCTCAATGAAGTTATTCGCTAAAAGGTCATCTACTTGATTGTCAATCTCCTCAAGATGAGTAATGGGATGGCGACGCAGAGCTTGGCGAATGGGGTGATGGTCCCCAGTGTCAATCGTGTGCTCAACTAGGTGCGTGCGCCCCATGTCAAGCGGTCCCCGAGAGAATATATCGGGATAATCATGTAACAGGTCCACTACTTGATTCTGCTGTTCGGCAGGCAAATCGTTCGGTAGATTCGCAATTAAACCGACGGCTATTTCATCGAATTCTCTAGTGACACCACGGGCATTCGCATCTACACAAATGCTCGTAGGAGCAACAGATTCACCAGAGTTATTCGCAACGTCGACGCGCGGCACGGTCTTCCTTTCGATGTTTCTNCAGACATCGACTGTCGTTAGGTTACCGATACATAGGTTCTTTTCGACTACAACGACTCCGCTAGTAGTGTTTAGCATACGAACCTGTAGGTCACGGTGTGTGCGTGGTAGCAATGTACGGGCGACATAAAGTCCTGGTTTAACCTCGTGTGGTTCAATAATGCATTCAGGGCCAGGTAGGTTAGGCCTAAGCAGTGTGGAATGAGCAGTGACGTTAGCCTCAGTACCGGGCTGAATAACCATGTGACCGTCAGCGAAGATTCGCCGGCAACGTTGAGTCTTCTTACGGGAGGAAACAAGAATAGTTTGATTGTCGACAAGAAGGGTATTATCAACAAAGTCCCATTTACAACCATGTGTTTTCAGCCAGTCGATGCCCAGCATCACCTCTTCCACATCTCCAGAAACGAGAGCGGCAGTAGTGATGTCCTTGCCGTTCAACTTGAAAGGTACTTGGGCCTCACCAAGAATCTCAAGGCGGCCTCCATTCGCAGTCCAAATACGCGTATTGGACGTGACCAATGGAACATTGCCAGCCTGCTTGTATACAGAAATAGGTATCAGTGTCAATTCGCAACCACTATCTAGTAAGCAAGGCACACTTTTGCCACGCAAATGCAGGTAGAGATACACAGGATCAGCATCGGATTCCGATGTGCGTTTGCGTTTTTCACCTGCAACATATGCTCTAGCATCACTACAACTATTTGACCGATTATCAGAATTCGCAAATTGACTCGAACTTGTACAAGCACTATTAGAGTTCGCTGTTGAATGTACCTTCGGGTTAGGACAGTTACGCGCAATATGACCAATCCGTTGACAATTGTAGCAGCGGGCCGGTTGTCGCTTAGCCCCGCCATCAGCTAATAACTGATTAGCATTCGGCGAATCTGCCGGATTTCCAAAACAAGAAGAAGATGGTGGTAGCTGAGAAGTATAAGGAACAGGGACGACATTCACAGCTTGCGAAGTGCCTAGCTGTTGAAGTCGCTCAAGAACCTTAGCAAGAACGGCGGAATTCGCATCCACTACATTCGCAAGTTTGTCATTATTCTCACTGGGTTTGGGAGTATTGTTGGTACCTGCCGCTCGGGCACCTTTATCCTTCGGCCTATTGCCGTTACGATTACTCGAAGGCGTTTGATCCATATCAGCCTGGGCCGGATGCAACAGTGACTGCGCTTTCTGTCGTTCGCGAGTTTGTACCAGCCAAGTTTCAATGGTTGAGGCCTCAGTTAAAGCCTCATTGAGGTTCGCGGGACGACGTTCCCGTACTTTTAGCTCGAACTCAGAGTCGTTCAAAGCGACTATAAAGTCTTCTACACCCATGGTATCACGTGCAGCNGAAGGTAACGCCGGGTAAGCTAATGCCAACTTGCCACTGATGTCAGTGTACAACGCTACTAGAGACTCACCGGGTTGCCTACGCCTATTGCGAAGATCAGCTCTGTGTTTTTCTGCCAGTCGCTTACCACCAAAGCGGGTCTGCAAAAGTTTAACAAGAGCTTTGAAAGACAAGTCGCCACCTTCCTGTACACTATCCCACAGAACTTGATTCGCAGGACCGGTTAGTGCAGCTTTAAGATGGGCAAGCTTATCAACAGTATTCCACTTGTTGTACTCGGCACAATTTTGAAAGTGAGCCCAAAAAGACTCCCAAGCGGTTAGACCATCATAAGTTCGCAATTTTAAATGACCTGTACGTCTCGGTGCTTGTGTGGTATCCTCATCGCTACTAGATTCGCCAGTTCCCCCATCATCCTTGCCTTTACGCCTGTTTGAGGGTGATCCAGAACGAGAGTCTGCACTACTGGAGCTACTTGAATCGCGCTGAGGACGACGGTTGGCGCCCCCTTTTTGTGTGGCGCGCAGTTTCCGTCCACCACGCGTTGACTGACATTTATGCGACCGCTTGTCATCATCAGAATCCATGATTAGGCCACCAGGACAGTTCTTACGAGCATACCCGTCCGTATCAATTTCTGGCGAACCTTCATGATGTCCTTTTGAATAATATGACNCACGATTTCGAGGCCGTTTTGCAATAGCGCCCTTAGATTGCAATTTGCGATCTTGAGTTNTACNGCTTAACTGCTCATCACCATCATTATCAGGTTGCGACTGTTTGCGAACTGGTTCCGCAACATTCTCACAAGTGGATGTGGTATTCGCTACCCCGAATAATATATCGTACAAAACAGTACCTTTACGAATTCGCACACAACGTTCACAACCACACAACGTATTTTCGCCAGCATTATGATCAGTGGCGACACGCGAATGATCAAGCCGCACAGTCGGTGTACTAGTACGGGCCAATTCGCTATTACCAGCGACAAACGACGGCGCAGCAGATTCGCAAATTTCACCCCTGGACACGTATGCGNACTGATTCGCAAAACACACCGCATTACTCTCAACATCAAGCGAAGGGGACCGACGGTCGCCCCTCATATCNTGACCACGGTACATAGATTCACACTGCTTGCTACTAGACGGGGAACGTGTTTCGCGACTGGGGTTAGAACTGTGCCCAGGAACATCCCCAAAGTAAGCAGTATTAACAACGCCCTCGCTAACATTTCTCGACTGATCATACACAGTATTCGCAACAACATCTAAGTGAACAGGCGACTTGCACACAGCCGATTCGCTACAGCCAAGATCCATGGGGCTACCCACAATGGCACTATCCCCAACATGACGACCACGCAGCGAATTTCCGCTAACGACTGGCGCATTCGCAAGTTCACGTGCAACCGCATTACCAATCTTAGCATCCATATCCGGTATGAGCACTTCGCGTGCAACATCTATAACTACTTGATGCATAGTATCGTACAACACTCTAGCACTGGCAACACTATCACTATCATCACTCATATCGTTCGCAAGATTACACTTGGCCTTCACAGGACCATCTGAACGTCTAGCTTTAGAGGAAGAGGGCGAAGTAGACCTGGTGTGGGTACCCAACCGCTTACGAAGAGTACTACCGGGTGGACCACCCACATCCTCAAACACATCAACATCACTATAACAAAACGGCTTAGCGGAACCCGAATACTTAGCGTTAACGTTCGCAGCAGCACCCACAACAGTATGTGCTGAAAGGGGCTTACCGCTTCCGACGACAACGGAACTAGGCATTCGCGGATCCAACGACGGTGTCGACTGCATAGCGGCCGTTGGCGACGACACACTCGCAGACTTCGAATTCGCGAACTTCCTATTCGCAAAATTCACAAGATGAACCGATCCAACTTCCAACGACTTAGACTTCGCAGGACGGACTAGTTCAACTTCAGCTTCCACTTCTGATTCGCACGATTCACTTCCATCGCTTGGTTCAGATTCGACAATCTTCTCAAGGCAACTTCGCGGACTCAGTATGGTGACTGGTTCGCTGGTCTTCGGGTCCCACGGTCGGGCGCCAATTTTTACGGACCCGCATTGGGCGGCAGATTTTACAGTCCCATCTCCGTCTCCAGCCTCCGTTTCGCTAATCACTTCGTTCTTTCCTCGTTTGGATTCGCTGCTGGGTGGCATTAGCTTACCGCACCCGAGGCTTCCCGTCCGACTCCTGGTTCGGTACCGGTAACCACCTGGCGTAAGCCCTTCTTCCATCCGCATTCGCAATCCTGCACTTCCCCTTTCTTCGCCGGTTGCTGCATGAGACACCATCTGCGGAGGCTCGACACACTGGACCGGATCTGGCAGATATTCTAGTGACATTTCAAACTGGTCGTCGACGTCTTCAGTCTCTTCAACTGGATCTATTCTCATTGCACCAGCCATGGCTTAATAGTCGAATTCGCTATTTATGTTGACGAGTAAGTTCGCAGAAATATTCAGCGAATAAGTGAACTCAGACAACACGTTTTAGAGTATTTGTTGATAGAACGATACTCCATAGCAGAACAGGGTAATCCACATGAGAACAAGTACAGTAGATTCGCTAATAGCTTTGCGAATTATTCGCTAATCACTTTGCGAATTCTAGCAATTCGCAAACGCTATTTTTACGAAACAAGGTCTGAACGAACAGTTCAACGACTTACATCAGACGACCCCAAATGGAAAACTTCCACTGCTTTTATAGTCATCGGCCACTAGCCTATAGGCCTATACTAGCGGGCAGGCGTGTATGACAGACACGTGACAGACAAGACGTGCGTGGGAAACAAGGCCGTCTACTCCGNTAGATGCCGCAACACTTTCTCCCACCTCACTATTTGTCCCCAAATAGGTATGTTAGATGTNTGAATATTCGCNAAGATATTAATGCGACTTACATAAGTATATATACGCGTAAATTCGCAGTGTTCATTCAAGACACTTATCAATTCGCGAACATTTGCTTAACTACTATAACTGAACATCAAATTCGTAAAAATGTCTTTGCGAAAATATCCAAGATTCGCAAGAAAACAGTTCACAGAAACTACTACAACTACAGAGGACTACAATGTTCATTCAAAGTTCGCAAATGTATGAATACAAGAAGTATTACTGCGCGAAGGGACCAAGTGAACGTACAGCACGTCGGTTGACCCACTCGACAGCGGCGGTGGTCTGGTCCCGACTGTCGGCTATCAACTCGTCAATGGTACTTTTGCGACCCATTTCCAAATAGGTCATCTTCAACTTCGCGAACTCTTTATCAACGGGCGTCCACCCGTAGATTTCAGCTAGTTCGTCAACGATTTGTTGAATGTCCAAATCTTCATAACTTCGCATCACTCTCCACAGCAAGTTAGCGTCAGGCCCTTTTATCGTCGGTGCCTTCTTGGCGTCGGCCGACAATTGCGTGTGACGGACGTTGGAATTCACCGTGGTTCGTTTCTTCTTCGCTCTTGATGCTTTACCCTCAGGATTCGCGGTGGCTTCGGCTGACACGGACGCGGATGGAGCCGATGTGGTAGCCTGCGGGGTCACCACGCCCGTCACGGGCGGCTCACGTTGTGTTGACAGCGTCGACGGCGGATCGTCTGGGGGTCGCTGTCCTGCCGTCGGCGGCCCACCGTCTTGATCCTTTTCATAGCTGACTATCTCGACGTCGCTGGTGCCATCATCAGTAACCAGAGCCGACAGTAGGGGTTCGCCAAACGAGCGTCGTGCAGATCGGGCCAACCCGACGACGGCGGCGGCAGATTCATCGTGCAACGACGACGACGTTTCAGCTAACGCGGCGTCCAATTGTCGCTGGGAACCGCAGCTGGCGGACGGCGACCGAGAATTTTTACGCTTCTCCGGTCTCGATGGCGCATTCGCAACGATAGCGTCCACCAACGCTGAACTCTCACGAGCGCGACGAGCATCCATGGCCGCTTGTGCCATTCGTATTTGTCGCGGGTACGGAATTCCGTGATCAGTAAAACGATGACGACTGATCGATCTGAAATGATACTCCTTTCCGCAAAGATCACAAGTTCGTGCGTTTTTGTCTTGTAACAAACGAGTTCTTTTCTTTCTCTGGTATATCACCTTAATTCGACGCATTATTCGCAAAGCATTTTGCGAATTTGGCCATAGTTCGCAAATAAGACTCAATAAGAAACGCGTCCGTTCTCTTCGAAATCAAACAATGAAAATGGTTAGAAACGAAGCTGATTGGCTTACTTGTCCATACGCCTGGCACGTGGACACTGGCTGCACGCTAGCAGTGGCCGCTGCAGCTTACAGCTCGTATGCAAATAAGGTCAGACTGCACAGGCGATCAGGCATAGCTGACGACTGCTGGGCTGCGACAATATGAACACTCTCACGCCAAATAGCAGCCAAACGGCTTTACATAACACACACACTCAATTCACGTAACGTTGCGAATTAACGATTCGCAAACTACATTCCACCGTTCACATCTCAGAAATTCAAAAAAAATAGAGACAGTAACTCGCACGAACTCACAAGAGACAATGGACTAACACGCTCTTGAGACTCGAAAAACGCACAGACAATCTCACATTCGCAACCAAGGTAAATAAACAAGGGCAAATGACAATACGGTATGCAGTTCACACCGATAATTCGCTAAATAACCCAATGCTTTATTGTTCGCCTTGTGCTGGTAAGATGCCCAACTATCTAGCTAGACTTCATTCGCAGGTAGTACATCTGGATTAAAATTGCGAATTCGCTTGAATATGTAGTATAGTTACACTCCTAAACAAGCGGTTACTCAAAAACCAAAATACTATACTGAAAACACTTAACACATAACGTACGTGGCTATGTTATACGTAGCTCTGGAAGAGGTGTAGAAAATATTCGCCATACTACCAGATTCGCCACATAAATATCCACGTCACACGAACCAAATTACTGTCGATAGCGAACAGGCAGACCGGCAGTCCTTCGCGGGCGGTACGGAAGAGGGTTACTTGGTGGATGACCGGCGACGGGCAGTTGTGACTCGCCAACTACTGCTTCGTCATTTGCGGTGTCGCCAACCTCTGTACTTTGCTCATTGACTAACATCGGCTTGGACTTCGGTCTTGGTCGAGGAAGACCTCCGTTAACTTTGCGAATTTCTGTTCGCGAATGTCCGACACTTTCAGCCATTTGACTATTCGCAACTTCGAACATATTATTCAATGCTGAGTCGTTCACCACACAACTAGGTTGACTAACACGGAGTTTTGATCGCTCTACGTCACTGTTATCTTCAAAACGATTATCGACAGTATATAGAAAAGGAGAGACCTGGACCACTTGCGTCAGCAATTTTAACCCCTCTACTCACCCTATGACGTCATCCTATGACGTCATAATGACGTCATCCT
>JGI24672J20091_10000495_pt1 | contig 10876 bp, 6 predicted proteins | sample OlaalgELextract2_FD_20091 | JGI IMG/M metagenome (IMG submission 20091) | reverse complement strand
AAGGGTCGCGGTGCTGCTGGTGACTTATGAACTGGCGCCTTGGAAACGTACTGACTAACTAACTAACTAAGTACTTGTCAGGCACGTGCAAGTCATACTTGAATAGTGTAAAGCACTTCTACAACTTTGTACTGTCGGATCCATCGTCAGTTAGTCAGGACGACATTAAGACCATTACAAGCATGAAGGACCGTGTAACGTTCTGGATATCATCATACAGAAAGCATTGTGCTCGTCATCAGCTGGCAAACATGGACTCGGACATTAAGAAACTGCTGAAACCAGAACACGTGAGTCAGTTTAGAGCAAGTAAGCCTGCGCTGGCAGCTGTCAGGATTCTTGGCACCAGTTCTGATAACACACACGTCACAACGCAAACCGAATTTGTCATTGTGCGTGATTTTCTGTTGACTGAAATTGCCATTGGCAATGCTAACCGATCTGGTGTGCTGGCTAACATGACAATAAATGAGTTCTTACAAGCACGGCTGGTTGATGGTCAGTATGTTGTCTCTGTTGCTGACCATACGACATCATACAGCTCCCTGGCAAGATTGTTCTCACTCCAACTCTTCATAGTTGGATTGATCTTTATGCTCAAAAATTGCATCCCAGCGTGATCACTACTGAGGCTGCTCCAGAACAACTGTTTCTCAGCTGGAATGGTGAAGCACTGACCAGTGGACAGATAACGAGAGCCGTCCAGTCAATATGGAACAAAGCTGGACTCAATGAGCACATTACCTTGAATTTAGTCAGGAAAACTGCTGTATCTACAATGCATGAGAAGAGACCGCAGATGAGCAGTCAGCTTGCCGACTTAATGTGCCATGGACAGAAGAGCCCATATGGCAAGATTGTTTCACCACAGATGAAAGAAACTACTGCCGTGCCAGGAAGTTATTGCCGCGTGCAAAAGTGCTGTCCTGTGTGCAGAGTTCCAGTCATTCATATACCCAGACATCTGCGTAATTCCCATGGCTGGACAAGCGAAGAAGCTAGAGCAGCTGTTCAGAGATTCAAGTTACGACGTGTACCAGAAGTGAAGCGAAAGCAGAAATACAAAGATTATCACAAATTGCGACCATGTCCTGTTCCAGGTTGTTCTGTGTCAGTCAAACGACTGCCGTCTCATCTACAGTCACATAAAATTGCCAAAAATTCCTTACAATACAAAATGCTACTTTCCAAAGCTGAGAAAAGTTATAAATATTTCAAGCATGCCGCTGCAGAGGCAGCTTCAAGCAGTGTTCCAGTGACACCGGCGCCAGTGGCACTGTACACTCCTCAACAGGACAGTAACACAGTTGCTGTTGCTCAAGCCAGTGAGGTAGATGAAGAGGTACCCGTACTGACACACACTGATGATAAGGATCTTTACCACTGAACCAGGACAGTCGATGCCCCAGGGCAAAGATCGGTCTGCCTTCCTCAGCAGTGGAGAGAACAAAACAGAACTGATTCGCTTCCTGGTTGAGTACTACAAAAGCCAAGCTGTCAGGTGTATTTTTCATCAATCTTGTTCTTATATCCCTTTATGTAATATTATTTGATTGATATCTAATTTTATTTGAGTGATAGCTGTATATATGTATTTGTATACTTTCACGTCTACTCTATTCTTTACATATTACAGGTCAAAGCTGAGGATTCCTCTCATCATTACAGAGACTTGCAACACTTGGCTTGTTTCACCAGAAGATGTCACCTTACTGGAAACTTGTAACCATCACGAAGTGGACACCAGAATAGTCAGACATGTGTCACTGTCTGACAAACCAGTAATGATTGTTGCTAACTTGCTGCAGATACAGATATTTTTGTCTTGCTGATTTACGCCTTCCACAAAAGCCGTCCATCTGAGAAGTGGTTCATGAAGATAAAGAAAAACAGATACCTGGATATCGGTGACACCTGCAAGGCCTATGGAGAGGAGATTTGTGACGCATTGCCTGGTTATCAGTGTTACAGGGTGTGACACTACTTCATATCCATACAAGGTTGAAAAAATGAAAGCACTCAAGAAAATGATAACTCAAGGCAAGTCCAACCTCTTGGCTCCACTAGGAAAACAGAGAATCTCCAAGCAAGATGCTGAGAAGATCCTGAACTTCATGCAGACCATCACATACCCTTGAAAACAAGATGAAGATTTTGTGGAGACAAGAATCTGCATGTACAAACAGCAGAAAAACAAGTCCAGCCTCACTCTACTACCCGACAAACACAAGCACGTTAAACAGTCAAACCTCCAAGCTTACATTTGGAAACAATGTGTCCTTAAAGACATTAACTATCCTAACCCAGAGGAATGTGGATGGCAAGTGGAGGAGAATAGCATTGTGCCAGNCTNGTTCNACTGCTCCCAGTTTCCACCAAGTCTGTCACGTANGAAACCTCGCAGACANAAGCACAGTGAGGAGACAGACTGGGCTGATGACGAAAGTGAGGAACTGCCTCCTGCTGANCCACCAAAGAAGAAGCAACGGAGTGAAACTACTAAATCATCACCACAAAGTCATTCAACAGTGTTCCATACATCAGTTGTAGAACTTTCANCCACATCCGAGAGCAGCAGCAGCAGTGACCTTGTACTTAGTGACTCAGAAACAGTGACTGACAGTGACTACTCCGATCGATAAGTCTGAGTAATCTGACACAGCTGGAAGATACTATAGACTTTCGAAATAATTATAATTACCATTTTCGAAATAATTATAATTACCATAAGTTAAATAATTATTGCATTGTTGGACATTTTAAGGTGATGCCGGCGATCAAAGTTATCTGATTTTCTAGATTCTAATATAAATCTACAATGTTTGTTTCACTTACGCTATGCCATACTGATGTTTATATTAGGTAGCAAAACACACTTATGCAAGTTATACTTGCATAAAATTCCTAATATAATGCATATTATGTGGAATTACATGAAAAATCACCAATATAACTCTTGTATAATGTTTTTGGCAAAGAAATGTAACATAGATACATGAAAATTGAACGTTCGCCAAATTTGCATAATTTATGCAAAATGTGTAAGGTTAAAAACAAAATATGAATAAATTAGTGATTGAGTGGAGTAACTTAGACTGTTTTATGTAGTAATAATGCATTCTTGTCTTTTTATTTCAAAAAAATTACAGTTATGGAGGAAAATATGCAAATCTGCGATTGAACCTCCTAGATGATGGCACTGCCAAGAGAGACTACACTGCGAAATCTGCGTAATCAGCGAGCAGTGAAACAGTAGTACTTTCTCCATTTTCATCAAATCATTCAGGTTGAGCAACTGGACACAGCAAAGGATTTTCGCTCTATACTGCTAATAATTGAACTTAATTGCGTATGGATTGTATATACAGTGTATAAGATTGGATTGTCTGTTGATGTTGTACGGAGTTCATTAAGACAAAATTTCGCGGCGAAACTGAGTCGACAGTGTGCAAGGCCATTTCAGCTNAATGTAACGATGAAGACAAGTGCTGCACCAGGAAGGCCAAAAAGATATCTGCGGTGGATGCAGTGTTGCCTGTTAACATGCCGAATATGGATGACGATGATGTCGTGGCCCAGTAGGCCTAATTAATCTACAATGATTCCCCAACCGCTAGACTGGGTTTCTGGGATTTAAATTCGTTATTCTGACCCTTGCTGGTTGGAAGGCCACAGACCAATTTCGATTGGCATAGTGGTGACATATGGGCCTGGGACAATGCCACAAATTATTTTGTGGGTAAAAATCAACACCAGCACATGCTGTGTATAACGAAACTGCCTATACTGCAATAATGAAACTGCGTTTACTGCAACAATACTGTTTAAATTTAATGATCATTCAGTGCGTGCAACAAAGAATGTGGTTTATTGTGAAATTGTATGGAACAGATTTTAATGATCATTTAAGTTACTTGCATGCAGTGACAGTTACAGCATTTTAGATGTTAGCAAAGCACCTCAACAGCCAGCAGCTGCAGCCAGTAGCAGTGAGCCGTCTGCATCAGTGCAGCCGTCTGCACTGATTTGACAAACAGTTCTTACTGTAATTTATTCTCCAGTTAATAATTTATTCTCCAGTTAATACCGTGTAAACTTTTCCACATGTATTGTGGTTAGCCTTGATGTCATTCAGCTCATCTTTATGTACAGCTACTTCAGTCTGGAACCAGACGTCTGTGACACGGCTCATAGAGCTGTCGCGAGAAAGACCACCTGCTCAAAGACAAGAGTATGAAAAAGAAAACGATTTGGACTCGCACAGCTGAAACGCTTGCGTCAGAAAATCTTGTTGCTGTAAGAATTGAGATTGCATTGATGCACTGTGCCAATTGCTGACATGTTGTGAAGTTTGAAAAGTGCCGTAAACTGGGGTGACTTCGGCCCAGGTCTGTTCATGAGTTGCAACTCCATGTTTCTTACAATACTTATAGTGCAGCGGCCATACCCAGGAAATTTTGATGGTACCCCTACCGGAGGTATAACAAGTTGAAATTGGTATCATTTTGACCGGAATGATGTCTAGTTTGCAAAAAATGATGTTGTAATTGCAGATTTTGTGTACAACATGCCAAATTAACCCCTTGTTTGCCAAAAAACCGACGAAAATGGCCATTTTCACTTTTTCTCTTATTTCTTGAAATATGCTACCCAAACTCCACCCAAACTTCCTAATACTGATTTATTTCACAGAGAAGACCTACAGGCATACAAATCAACGAATTTGAAGTACCTTGGAACACTTTAGGGTCGATAATATACCAAAAACTTTGAAATTTCAGCGAATTTTACGTAAATAACGACATAACTTTCTAATTTGTTGAGACAAACAACGTTATAACTGGGCGCAATGGGTGTCATTTTAATCGTCTGAGTGTGTAGAATTCAAAAAATGATATTGTAGTTGCCACAGATGTGCTTAAACTTGTCAAATTAAGCCTTTATTGGCGAAGGGGCGAAAACGTTTTTTTTACTCTTTTCCCTATTTCTTGGAATATCCAGCCCCAATTCCAATCAAACTTCCTCATATCGATTTATTTCATGTAAGAAACCTTCAGGCATACAAAGAAAGGCATTCTAATTAGTTTTGAACAGTTCTAGGCCCGGAATTTTTCAGGTATGACATGTATAGACTGGTTTCCTGATCCTGTGTCTTGCGTGGGATGACAAATCTCGGTCAGTACCGGTAAGTAGTGTTACCATAATAATTGTCAAGCGGGTTATCGTAGGTCATAAATATTCTATGTTTGTTTACAGTAGTGTGCTGCTAAGTAAACGGCTATAAATGGCTACTAAGCGTCAATTATCAGGATTGGACATTTTGCGAATGATGGAAATAATATTTGCTGTATTCCCGTTTCGCCGAATCCCGTTTCGCCGATTAATGAATATCTAGTAGTTGTAGTAGTGATGGGTGGGGTTACGGTTACCGGTGGGGTTAGGGTTACGGTTAACCCTATATCTAACAATGTTAGACATCTACTTACCGAAAACAATGTTCTGTCCAATAATGCTCAAATATCGGGAAAAATATTAGGATATGTGCGAGAAGGAACTGAATTGCAGGTCCTCCCTGCCTCTTGAATGGCGTCATTAATGTGATTATGGTCTTTGTTTTCAGAATACAGAAACAAGATGGCCTACTGCAATGAGCCAACAACCAAGAAGCAGAAACGAACATACGTCGACAAATGTGTGATCTGCTGTAAAGCCTTAGATGATAGCTGTCCATATGTAAAGTGTCCGACGTCGGGTGGTATGACAGGTATTATCCAGGCTGCTGATATCCGTCAAGATGAGGTATACGCGCGTTTATCGGAAATCAAAGATGATATCTTAAATGGCTCTGTAACAGTCCGATACCACACAAAATGCAGAGCTTGGTATACATCTGCAAGTAACCTGAACTGTGTCCAGAAACAACCTTCGAGTAGAACATCTGTAGTTGACATAGATGATCCACCGGGTGATTCTGGGCCAGTACGTCTACGACGTTCCGACACATCATCATTTAACATTAGAACAGACTGCTTTCTCTGTGGGTCTGCAAACACTCGCAAAGAGAAGCTGACATGCGTTAGTACTGGGACTGGATCGTCAACACGTGAGCGTATCATAAAGGCAGCTTTGGACAGAAAGGATGATGAGATTCACATGTGTATGTTGTCACACCCAGACCTCTTTGCTTACAATGCAAAATATCACAGGTCCTGTTATAGTCGGTATGTTTCAGACAGAAATATAAAGGCTGACCGAAGCAAGGCAGAGGCACAGACATCCCTGTCAGATGTCGATAAGGCTGTGTTGCGTTTGGGTGACGAAATCGAGAAGACCGCACTTTCAAAGGCCAAGGATAGGATGTTGGTAACCTTGTCGTCATTGCACGCGCAGTTCATCGAACTGTTCAATGAAGGAAGGCCGCCAGAAGATAAGGTGGGACCACGTGATTACCCCTCGTGGAAACTGAAGCACAAGTTGCAGAAACTGTTTGGTGATCGCCTGCTATTCATTGCACAGCCTGGTTTGTCAGACTTAGTCTGTTCTGCTGAAGTCACTGTTGGTGACGCCCTGAAAAGGATTTCGGCTTTGCATGTTCAGATCAATGACTTGGGTGAATGCGAATATACATCTAGTGATCTTGCAGAACACCCAGACTGTGATTCTGTGATTCTCCACCGAGCAGCAGGCATCCTACGCAACGCAATGTCAGGGATCACTTTTCAGAGTACGCACTATTCTCCAAGCAGCAACTTGAACACCGACCACTGCAAGGCATTTGTTCCGCAGACTGTGTATGACTTTGTAGCATGGTGTACATCCAAAGATGAATTTGATAAAGCTGCACATTCTGTTCCTGGCGAGTGTGACTTGAGGGTTCTTGGGATATGTCACAGTATCATTGGTTTGTCATGTAACACGCAGACCCCCATCACGTTTGGCCTTGGTGTTCAGATGCATCATGATCATGGGAGCAGAGATCTCATTGAGAGATTGAGCTCTCTAGGGTTTTCGATTAACTATGATGACGTTCGGAAGTTCCTGACGTCTGTAGCAATCGACGAACTGACTGAATCGCCTTCTGTTCCTATTTCACGTGGCATTTCAAAGTTTGACGGTGAGAACACTGCAACGGTCGTAGATGCAGCCATCGACAACTTCGATCAGAATGAGGAGACTGTAGATGGCAAGCACACCACCCATTCTATGGCCATTGTCTTGTACCAACGATCATTGGCTACTCCTGAATCAGACTTGATTCCCTGTTCAAAGCAAAAGTCGTTGGACACTGCTAAGTACAAAGAGCAACCAGNCCATGCATATCGCAAGCCAGGTAAGAAACCAGAACCTGTCATTACGCGCCAGACTGAGAATGTGACAAATGCCACAAGTGTCCCGAAGAATGATCTTGTCTGGGAAATGGCTCGTGTCTTGGGAGACGATGACGATGACTCGTGTGTGCCAGCATGGAGTGGTTTCAATGCCCTCGTAAGCACCAAGAGCGTTCCTGCTGCCAAGATTCGTTATCTTCCTTTCATCAACGCTTCGCCATCAGACCTGTCCACGATCTTCACAACTCTGCTGAGACTGGTGGAGACAGCGCAAGAGTTGGGACAACCCCACATACTTGTCACTGCGGATTTAGCAATATATAGCAAGGCACAACAGATCCTTTGGAGTAGGCCAAAATCGCTAGAGGGCAAGGTGACAATGAGGTTGGGTGGAATGCATCTGACAATGGCATTCTTGGCGAGTATTGGTAAGCTCTTTGGAGATGGTGGTCTTCACGACATCCTAGTCTCTTCAGAAGTTTATGCATCAGCCACTGCTAACCAGATGCTCCAAGGAAAGCAGTATGCCCGTGCAATCCGATGTATACGTCTAGCGCATGAAGCACTGACACACCTATTCCTGACTGCCGCTGAAGACTTCGCTACCAAGAACTCGTTGCCTTGGGTAACTGGAGAAACCAAGCATAAGCCTCAAGCTCTTGAAGAACCATTCAGGTCAAGGGATGCTACTGCATGTGCTGCCGCTTGTCACGAAGTGGAGGATTCCATCGCAGACTCTGTGCTCCATACAATAGCCCTTTTTCGGGAAGAAGGAAGACAACGTTCAGCAACCTTCGCATATTGGGATAGCTTCCTACAGGCTGGTGACACATTGCTTCGGCTACTGCGGGCAGATCGGGAGGCGAAATTCCTCATGCATATTGAAGCCGTCAAGGATACCGTTCCGTACTTCGTCCTTGCTGGACGCATCAACTACGCAAGATATACTCCAGTTTACGTAGCAGAGATGGAGCTGCTTGAGGAAAAGCAGCCACTGATGTATCGTCACATGATTGAAGGGGGATTCGTGGTCCGAAGGTCTAAAAGCAGGGTATTCAACTGCGTACCAACAGATCAGGCCCTGGAACAAAGTATCAATCGTGAAGCAAAGAGCCAGGGAGGTGTGATTGGTTTCACACTACAGAAGGGTGCGCTGCTCCGGTGGCTGATGACACGACACATTACAGGAGAATATGCAGAGGCTTTCAAGAATATCTGCAACTCCAGTAGTAAAGACAAACTACACGACGAACTTGGTGACACTCGTCTTCGCAGGGACAAGAAGGATGTGAAGGAGATAACAGAATACTTGCTACGTCAGTGCCAAGATCCATTCAACCGTGATGACGTTCCGGAAAGTCTTATCAACATCACTACAGGCCAAGTTGCTTCTGAGAAAGTTGAGAATTCACTACGAAACATTCCAGAGAACGGAAAGACTGTTGCTGACGGATTCATCAAGGAACGACTCGGAGAAAAGCCCACGAAAAGCTTCTGGGATCCACTGAACAAGACAACTGTGTTGACATTTGCAGACATGAAGAAAGCCCTACCAAATGACAAGGATCGCAAGTTGATCATCGACACAGAGGTCTTGTTTCGGAGGCTGCTTGCAGTTGCCCGTAGTCGTGATGTCGATCTGAAGAACGTGCTGCGTCATGAGCTTGCTGCAGTTCCTCCAGCGCTCTTCAACGATGATGGAAGGATGAGGAAGACCAACAAAGCTGACCTTGCCCAGAAGCTGGAGTCAAATTGTGACGACGTTGTAGCATCACTTCCACAGGCACCAGATGCCACTTCCTCTGCGTATATCATTGATGGGATGGCAGTCATTCAGTCATTGAATGAGAACCACTTCCGCACCTTCAACGATCTAGCTGAAGTTGTACAGAAGCGGATAGTCGGGCTGCTCCGAAATCGTTCATTGAGTCTCAGCTCCGTGACCATCGTCTTCGACCGATACGATAATCCGTCTTCCATCAAATCTGCGGAAAGAGAACGACGTGGTTCACATTCGGAGCAAGCCTATCAGATCAGCGGTAATCGACAGGTACCCAACTACAGAAAGTTTCTGAAGGGATCCCGTAACAAGGCAAGCCTTGCGGAGTACATCTCTAACTACATCATCGAACATGTAGCCGAGTATCTGCCCAATGATACGTCAGTCGTTCTTGCTGGGGGCTTTAGTGAAGCAACGCTAGTCAAGTCCGTTTCCACATCCGCCGTTCAGAACTTGGAAAGTCTGTACTGCAACCAGGAGGAAGCGGACACTCGGATGATCCTTCATGCTTGCCATCTGTCTCAGCAGCATGGTAGGCTTATTGTTCGCTGTGATGATACAGATGTGCTAGTCTTGCTAGTCCACTATCATAGTGGAGGACATCTGTCTGACGAAGTGTACATGTACGCCGGGCATTCTGGGAAGGAGCGATACATCCCAGTACATTGCATTGCCAAGGAACTTGGACCACTGGTTTGTGGAAGTCTCCCTGCTGCCCATGCGCTGACAGGATGCGACACCACAAGTTCACTCTACCGAATAGGGAAGAAGTCTGCTTATTCTAAGCTGGTAAAATATGCAGATAGTCTTACAAACTTGCATAGCTTCCACAACGACGACTTAGACGGTAGTGTCGCTGCAGCAAGGAAGTTCGTTCTGCTGTTGTATGCCGGGAAGAAAGGCAAAGATATCAATACACTTGATGAACTGCGCTACGTGCTGGCAACCACCACTGACAAAACAGCAGCAATGCTTCCTCCCACTGAGGATTCCTTCAAACAGCATGTTTTGCGTGCCAAGTATCAAACCAGACTGTGGTGCCAAAGCCACATTGCCAGTCAGGAGGTGGTGGAACCAGTTGGTCATGGTTGGTCTGCCTGTGATGGGGGTATTGCGCCCACAATGTTCGTACAAGCACCAGCTCCAATTGAAGTCCGTGACCTCACCCACCTCTACTGCACGGACAAAGACTGCCAAAATGCTCGAAAATGTCCTTGCCGGCTTGCTGGACTTGACTGTATCGATGCATGTTCCTGTAGTGATTGCAAGAATCAAAGCAACAGCGAACAGGAAGGATCTGCTGACACTCAGCTACATGTATTATAGACACTGGGCATGACGTGTAATTGATACTAGTAAACTGTAGGCGTTTATGTACCATGTTATGAGGGACAAATCACTGGATCTGATCTTTATGATGACATGTGGTTGTCTCGGACAGTGCTGACACTGGGTGTTAAGGGTGTTGGTCAAATGACTAATACGTTGCTAATGATGAAAAATTACAGTATTTTGGATGTATAAAGTGTTCCAAAGTGATTAAGAAAATTTATTTGTATGCCTGAAGGTTTCGTATGTGAAATATATCCATATGAAGAAGTTCGGTTGGAAATGGCACTGCATATTCAAAGAAATAGGAAAACACGTAAATTTTTGGTACATTATCGACCCTAAAGTGTTCCAAAGTACTTCAAATGCATTGATTTGTATGCCTGTAGGTCTTCTCTGTGAAATAAATCAGTATTAGGAAGTTTGGGTGGAGTTTGGG
>JGI24672J20091_10000454_pt1 | contig 11506 bp, 1 predicted proteins | sample OlaalgELextract2_FD_20091 | JGI IMG/M metagenome (IMG submission 20091) | reverse complement strand
CTACGCACACACGCAGTTGCACAACGCAACGGCAATTAACGAATCCACAGCCGCCCTCCGCAAAAGGCCGGCCGACACTGGCGCCCGACTGTTCGAAGTTTGCGTTGCGAATCGTGCGTCGACCGGAGCGTGAACGATGCGTCATGTCCGGAGAGCGTATCACTGATACTGGATATGGCGAAAGTACATGGGATGATAGCGAAATCGTCCTCAACGAGCATGTGCGCTGCCACGATGCGCGGAGTAGCTCGGATTTAGATTCGGAACGCAGTGACTATACTCGGGGGTCTGCGACACAACCGGTCACTCCGGTGCCCTCGGTACCGGACCGGTACGGTACGTGCGGATTTACTACGAATGGTCAAGACTGTTCCGTTGTCAACGAGTGGCAGCTGATACCGTCGCGTGGTGCGGACGCGGTGTGTACGTCGACTACAATGTGGCCAGGAGTTGGAGCCGCGGACTGCGAGTACTTCACCGGTCGCCCCGGTCTCACCGGTCCACCCGGTCATGCACATGTGCCGATGGAGAGTAGCGGTGACGAGCGAGCATTCGTTGGTGCAGGAGAGGGACTAGAGGACTGTGGACAGCCGGACTTCCTGACGGAGTACCTCGACTGGGAACAGAAGTTGCCTGAACGAGAGGAGACAATGTGCGTTGTTGACCACGAGCGGTCAGGCATGACCGGTCGGTTAACCGCCGTGCCTACATCAACTAGCGATTCGAGCTGGACAGTGACAGAATCGTGGCTCGTTCCTACGCAAGCGGAGCCGTGCCGATCTGCCAGTAGTTTCGTCCGAGCACCTACACGCGCGAGCGTTGGTGTCGGACCGGTATACGTCAACAGCCGATTAAGCGCATCAGCCGTATCTGCTGATCAGATACGATCGGCTGATAACCGATCGATAGATTCCGCAGCCAGTCACCCGAGCGGACTACAAAGGCAATTCAGCAACTCCACCATACCTCCAGTGCCAGGTTACGGAACACGTTTTGTTCACAGTAATATTTCACAAACACATTTTGGTAGTGTTCAAAATGTTGCACCTTGTAGGCAGTTATTACAGGGACCTTGTGAAGCGCCTAATTATTTCCCAAGTAGTGTAGGCAATGTCTGCGCGCCGAGGCCGTTGTTGCATATTCCAGAAACGCCAGTTTCCACTTGTACTTATAGCGTTCACCCAGAAACACCGGTTCCCTCGGATATACCGGTGCCCCCGGGGTGCAGTACAGTGTTGGGTATTTCACCACTTGCTATTCATACCACTAGTGCGCGTAGGCGTTTAATGCCAACAAATTCGTTGCTTGTAGAAGCGCCAAGCGATAATTCTTCTGTCTCTAATAACTCCGGTACAGTTAGACAGCTGCTACAGATGTCAGAGCAGCTAGGCAATCTGACAAGCGCTGTCCAGACATTAGTGGCTAATGTCGCGTCTAGGCCGGCTGACAATGTCGCCGGAGCGACACCTCCAATGAGTGAGGGAGGGGCGGAGAGACAAGAGAGACAAATCGGGGAGAATGAAAATCGCGAAAATCAGGCCAACCAAGAAAGGTACAGGGGTAGGCGTAGGCGTAGGCCTAGAGGCGATCCGCCTTCTGATTCCTCGGATTCTGATGGTTCAGACCACGGAGACGACAAACAGGACAATCGTCGACCCGGTAGGCGTCGCAGCGATAGTATAGGTCGCAGTAGATATAGTAGTTCCGGACGGTCCGATCAGCGATCGTCTCGCTTCCGACCTATCAAGCTTGAAAAGTTTGACGGCACGTCTGTCCCTGTCACTACGTTTTTGCATAAGTATGATAACTGCGTGCGGTATAATCGTTGGTCTGATGATGATAAGGTTTCTCATTTACGCGACAGTTTGCATGGTCCTGCTGCTCAGCTTTTGTGGGAACTACCAGATGATGCTTCTGCAGCAGATATATTGAGCGCCATCAAGAACAGGTTTGGGAGTGATTCCATGCGAGAGAAATTTCGCGCGGAACTCGCTAACAGACGTCGAAGACCAGGAGAGACAGCCCAGGAGATCTACGTAGACATACGTAGACTTATGGCTCTTGGTTATCCTGGCGAGAAAGGTGAGGTTTACGATACTTTGGGTCGTGATGCGTTTTTGACAGCCCTTCGTAACGATTCTCTACGTCTGCGCGTTCTTGACAGAAGTCCAGCTAATCTGGACGAAACGCTGGCGTTGGTTTTACGCATGGAAGCATACACAGTCGATCCGGACCACACTGAGTCCAAAGATTGTGTATCGGCGTCGTGTAAAGTGGCACAAGTTGCTACAAATCAAAGTGAGGAAGTAAGTGAACTTACGAAAATGGTCGCAAAAATACAGCAGAGTGTTGACAGTCAGCAGGCAGAGCTTAAAAAGTTAAGCGAACAGAAAAGCTCGCCTGTTGGACATGCATCTGGTGGTCGAACAGCAGACCGTAGTTTGTCCGGTCATAGGAATAAGGACCGTAGGTCGGATAATTCGCGTAAATCAGGTCAGTCCAATTCGGTCTATTGTATTGCGTGCGTTGAACAGACTGATTGTTTTGAAGACGGATGCCTTTGTCCGTTTTGCTCTGGCCACGTTCGTGGCAGTAATAATCCGCCCGGTGGCAATAGACGCGGTGGAGACGGTGGTTCATATCGCGGTCGTGGTGGTTACGGTAATCGTAGGTTCAAAGTGGACAGTGATACGTGCTATCTTTGTCATAAACGTGGCCACTGGAAACGTAATTGTCCAACCCGTAACGCCGCAGTGAATAGCCAAGGTGTGACCGTGGCTACCGGTCAACAGCCGGGACAACAATTTACCATTCCCGCCGGAAATTTGTTCGCTTTAAACCCAGGTACGTGGATGGGTGGACCGCCGGTAAATGCCCGGCCGGCGACGGGTAATTCCACGGTCGGACCGGTAGTTTTTCCGTTGCCGGTCGGTAACGCCCCGGTCCAAGCTGCGTCGGCGAGATCCGCGAGCGCTGCGAGTAGCGTTAATGTAGTGTTAGGACCGATGCGTTCGTCAGCCTATGTGGACATAAAGGTCAAGGGGAAAGACGTGCCTGCTCTCCTCGACACGGGAGCAGACAGTAATATTTGTCCCCTTCGGTTATGCAAGAACGCCAAGTTGTCGCCGACTAGCGCTAAGCTACATGCTGCTAACGGGACCGAGATTGAGGTTGCAGGCGTTACTCGATTAAAATTTCATTTGAACGGCAAGGAAATGCATGCGGATGTCATTGTCAGTCCCATGATGCATGACTTAATTTTCGGTTTTCCATTTTTGGAGAAGAACAAATGCCGTTGGTTGTTTGACGAGGGTAGAGTCATAATTGACGGTGTGACTGTCGAGTTAAACTCGAGACCATGTACTGGCGCGGTGAGACGATGCGAGGTTCGTGAACCCGTCATGATACCGGCCGATACTGGCGCTGCAGTCCCCGTACGATTATTGCATCTCGACAGATATACGAGACCAGGTAATTGGGTCAGCGAGTCATCATCTGTGCGCAAAGGTTTATTAGTTGCGCGCACCTTGTTGTCAGATAATTCTGAGTATTCATCACTAGCATTGCTTAATTTGTCGGATAAAGATCAAAGCTTGCGTGCCGGTGAGGGTCTCTGTGATGTAGAGTTGGGTGACGATGTTATCGTGTCGGCAAGCGATTTGATTAATGTTGTTTTGACCGACGGACCGGTGAGCGACGACCCGGTCATCGTAAACAATAATGCCATAGACACCGGTGTTGACCCAGATGGTCCGGCAATACAGAATGATTTTTTGTTGGAGCATTCATCATGCGTGAGCCCGACGTCATTAGTTGCTGAGACAGCACATGTCTCGGCACAGAACCAAGGGAAGTCACGTGATACAGGTCCGACAGTCGCGCAGCAAGTGGACGCTGTATCGCCGGCAGTGGGCGTGGAAAAAGATATCACTACGCAGGGAACGTCGCGAAAACTTTTTCGTGCTTGTATGTCGAGTGATCATGGCGAGTTTATTGTCGATTTTGTTGACCAGGAGTGTGTAGACAGGCGACACACTTTGCTTTTCTCACTGACAGCCGAAGATGGTCATTTTACGGGGCAACCGACTGCCTCGTATGTTAATAACGCAAACGGACAGTGTCTAATGCGGCCGAGCTCATGCGTCTGCAGCAACAATATGGGTTTGGCTCACGTGCACACGCTCTCCACCTTGCCGGCCTTCTGCGGGCCGGGTGAAGGTTGTCCGGCCGTGTTGAAGGCTAGCGATTTAATGAGGTCAGAGGACAGCACACGAAGATTTGGAACCACAATGTGCACTTTTCCAGCGGACGTTTTTGGAGCTAGGCGCGTTGGCGACCAGTCCGTTGGGGAGGGCCATGGCCGCGGGCGTAACTTAAACGACTACGGTCCGGGACCGGTCGGACCGGGTCCTCATGGCAATGTTTCGCATGTTTCCGCAAACTTGGACTGCTTTGATNTTAGTAATGGCAATGTAAGGCCACTGGATAGGACTGTCAGTGTCGTTTCTGCCGCCGAACCAGCTGCGTTTGTGGACTCTACGCATCTGCAACCTATTATAGATGGTCTGTCGCCATCCCTAAGCGCGGAGCAGCGTGATAGCGTCGCGCACCTCCTGGAACGGAATGCAAGTGTTTTCAGTCGTTCTGCTTGGGACATAGGTTGCTGTAATTTGTTCCAGGCGTCGATTAACACCGGCGACCATGCGCCAATTGCCGAGCCATTGAGGCGCCACGCGCGCGCTTATTTAGACGTAATTGACCAGACAGTTAATGATATGGTTAAGGCAGGGGTGGTTGAAACAGCTTCTTCGCCGTGGTCGTTCAACCTCGTAGTCGTGGCCAAGAAGGATGATGTCACAGGAGCCCCTCAGAAACCGAGAATAACTGTCGATTTTAGAAAACTGAACGCCATTACCTATAAGGATAAGTTCCCGTTGCCGAACGTGAAGGACTGTTTACAGTCTCTCGAGAATGTAGCATGGCTGAGTTCGTTAGACCTTAGCCACGGTTTCTATCAGGTCGGGGTAAAGGAAGAGGACCGTGATAAGCTTAGCTTTTTAACCCGCCAGGGCCAATGGAGACTTACCAGGCTGGGGATGGGTTGTTCTAACAGTCCCAGTGTATTTTGTAGACTCATGGCGATGGCTTTGCGTGGTTTGAAGTGTATTCTAGCGTACTTAGACGACTGTTTGATTTTTAGCTCTTCTTTCGAGGACCATGTTCGTGATCTCCAGTCTGTCTTTGATCGTTTCAAGGCCGTAAATATGAAACTTAAGCCGAATAAATGCCGTCTTTTTCAGACATCGACAAAGTTTCTCGGACATGTTGTTAGTAATAAAGGTATAGAAGTTGATACCGATAAAGTCGCATGCATCAAAGCATGGCCGTTTCCGAAGACTGTGTCGGAATTGCGCTCATTTTTGGGTACATGTACGTACTACAGGCAGTTTGTGCGAAATTTTTCCGCTATTGCCGAGCCGTTGAACCAAATGTTGAGGAAAGATGTTGCTTTTGAACGGACCCCAAAACGGGAGGAGGCTTTTGAGAAGTTAAAAGAGGCGCTCGTGTCCGCCCCAATTTTGGCTACGCCATTGGAAGATCCCTCCTGTACTTTCTACGTGGATGTAGATGCTTCCAGTTTTGGGCTAGGCGCTGTGCTCAGTCAAATGCAGCATGGAACGTTAAAGGTAATCGAGTATGCTAGCCGTTCGTTGTCAAATGCTGAGCGTAATTATTGCGCCACAAAACGCGAAATGACAGGGTTTATTTTCGCGCTAAAGCAGTTTCGCACCTTTCTGTTGGGTCAAAAGTTCGTTGTGCGGGTTGACAACGCAGCGGTTTCATATTTCCGCAGCATGAAAGATGTTTCAGGTCAAGTAGGCCGCTATTTAGAGTTTTTAGCAGACTTTGACCTTGAAATCCAACACAGAGCTGGCAAAGTTCATGCCAACGCAGACGGAATTAGTCGCATTCCGCCGTGTGATGTAGCGAACGGTGAACCGTGTGCTCAATGTTTGCGTCGTTTTAATGGCAAGCACAGTGCGAATGCTGTGAAAGTCGTAAATACACGTCGTACTAATCATCGTGATGATTCTGTTTCGCATGTTGACAAGCCGTCTGGCACTGCTGGGGCCCCGGTCTCAGCAGCGCCAGACGCTGTGTCGCCCGCTGTGCAGGTGCCAGGGCCCGGTACCTCTGTTGCGGCCGACGCAGGTCTGCTCACATTTAGCGCCCCATTCTCCGGACCCCCCGGTGAGTCCGGTCTCCCAGCGGTCGGTGGCCCGACGTCTGCGTCGGACCCTTCCAGCTTTCTAGAAGCTGACGCTAATACCGCTGATAATGCCAATTATGTGGCGCCGCGCGCAGTGCAGCGTAAATCGTTCCGGCGCAGAAGACGTCCGGCCCGCTTCGACGATACTGCATCGTGTAAGGACTCCAATCCTTTAGCCGATTCTGGGTTTTCTTCGTCACAAGGGAGGACTCCAGGCGATGACAGCCCTCGGGAATCAAACGGGTCTAGTGCATTTCGTGATCAACGTAGGCGAGCCACCACCAGGCCACCTGCCGATTTCTTTAAAGAAACTGGCAGTAATGGTATTAATGGGGTGACGGACGATCAAATTCGTGAAGCCCAACGTTCCGACGCGACCCTCGGTCAAGTCATGACTTGGATCGACGGACAAACTAGACCAGATTGGACTAGCGTGCAGCACAGCTCCCCAGCGCTTCGTGCGATGTGGAAACAGTGGGATTCGCTAACCCTACTGAACGGTTTGCTGTACCGCTCGTTTTGCGATAATCAAGGTAGTTATAAGTTCTCGCAGTTGGTGTTACCAAACGCGCTCAAGGTGTCTGTTTTGCGACAGATACACGAGGATGTGGCAGGTCATCTGAAGTATGACAAGTGTGTGCCACACTTACAGAGAAGGGTTTGGTGGTATAATTGGAAGAGGGACTTACGCACGTTCATTACCTGTTGTCAGAAATGCGAAAGTTTCATCCGCGGGAAGCCGCCGAAGCAGTCATTTCTGACTCACACGCATTCTGGAGCGCCAGGCGAGCGCTGGGCCATAGATTTGGTGGGCCCCGTACCCAAGAGTAAAGGGGGATACAGGTATATATTGACGTGCATTTGCGTGTTCACTAAGTTCTCTGTGTTTGTTCCGTTGCGCGACAAAGAAGCTTTGACAGTCGCGAAGGCATTGTTCAAGCATGTCTTTACTAGATTTGCTTTTTGCTTTGAAATTCTGTCAGATCAGGGCACGGAATTTGACAATGCGCTTATGAAATGTTTGTGCGATCTATTTCACATCAAGAAATTGCGCACAAGTGCGTACCGACCTCAGGCTAATCCGATTTGTGAGGCTAGTCACCGCAGCCTACATAGCCTAGTTGCTAAGTGTGTCGAGGCGAGTCAGCGTGATTGGTGTGAATTATTGCCGTACTGCGAGTTGGTGTATAACTCAGCGGAGCACAGTTCGCACGGGTTCTCGCCATTCTTTTTAATGCATGGTCGCGAACCAATTTGGCCTATAGACATCGCGTTACCAGATGTCAGTCAGGAACAAAGAACCGTTCCAGAGTTTGTCGTACTGGTCAATGAACGTATCGATAAAGCACAAGAAGCGGCGCGCCAGGCTTTGCGCAAGACAGCTGAGTATACTGCGCATTGGTATAGCAGTAAAGGTGTTAAGCCCCGTGAATTTCACGAAGGTGAAGAGGTGCGAGTTTACATTCCTAAACGTAAACCCGGGCTTACACACAAGTGGCAAAAGTTCTTTGAGACGACAGGTCGTATAGTTAAGAAAATTAATGATTCCGCGTACCTTGTATACGCTAAGAAGTTCAAGGGCACCAAAGTTTTGCATGTGGATAAACTCAAAAGGGTGCAACGTTTCGAACTTCCGGGTAACTAAAACGGGGTCACGTGAAAATTGAGCAGCAATGTTCCGTGTCCACTTAATCACTTTCGTGCCCCAAGCCGTTGTAAATACGTTATTAGTCTGCTGTTTGACTAATGGTTGTTTTACTGTGTGTTTGTGGAAGGGTACGGTTGGTTACCCTCGTCAGTGTTGCCTGCTGAAACGGGGATCTACTACCCCGTGTCGAGAGGTCAAGAACAACGAGAAGGCGTACCGTCGTCACATCATCCTCTGGCATGACCTCGTTTTGGTCAGTCGGAACCGCAACGGCGCCGCAGTCGAGTTCTACGTACGTGTGTCGCCGCATGAGTTAGCAGAAAGAAAACGAGCTATCAACAACCGACAGGGCGGGCAGTCCAGGACGAAACGGCTGCATGTGCGAGAGTCGCGCGATCCAGTTTATCTTCCGCCACCAGGTCGCGGACACACGGTCGAGCGCACATCACATGGCAGACCATCCGCCAAGCCGCCATCTGGCAAGTACAGGAAGGTTGAGCCGTCGAGAGTGAAAGCACATCGCGCTTCCTCCCGCTCCCGTTCCGCGTGTGGTACTTCGTCGATCATCTCCAAAGTCCGGCACCATCCCGGATATTTAGGCGTAGAGACAGAAACTGTTGCCAGCTACAGCCAGCAGGGAAAAGTTCGTCATGTCCATTTCACGACGTCACCTCTCGAGCTGAGCGATAGTTCCGATGAAACTTCTACTGTAGGCACTAGTTCTGTCGGTGCGAGTCCATCTTCAGGCGTTAGTTCTGTTGCGCTAGACACCAGTTCTTCCATGTCGGTGGGCGAGTCAACTTCTGCGGCGACGGACACTGCAGCGACACCTGCATCTAGTCCGAACATCACTAAGCCGGAGACTGACGATGAATCACCTTCCGCAGTTGTTTCTTTCAGATGTGTAGAAGATAGAATGTTACCAGTGGTAGCTTTATCACCTGTTCACTTGCCAGTTGAGGGTGAGGGTAATCTTGCATTTAAATTACCACACCATACAGTCACTAATTCTAGCAGTGGCTATTCAGCATGCTTTTCAGATATTTCGGATGAGGACGTTGTCCAGTTTGATACAGACTACGTGGGAGAGGAAATAGTTTTTCCTGAACTGGCATGTATTAATAGCATTTCCCATTTGCACTCCACCGAGTCACTTCCAGATCCAAATAATAACGTAGACAACTATAAGTACTCAGCTCAGGAAACCGGGGAGGAGGTGCCTTCCCAGGCCAAGCAGTATTTCCCCTGCGTCCCACCAACAGAGGATTGGGAACGGGAAATTGAACCTGGAGATTTTCCTCCTGCGCAGATTTTTGCTTCAGATTTGCAAAACATGGGTGAGTTGAGGGCCACGGGGTCCTCCGGACATTTTAGTCCGGATGGAGAGATGGATTCAGAGGGTCAGTCCGGATCCGGGGCCCCCGGTGTGGACGGTCCCCCCGGTCCAGCAGGAACCCAAGGTGTGGCCAGTAGCCCAGATAACTCTGAAGCTGTAGCAATGAATATTCTAGACAGTATTCCCCGTATTTCAGAAACAGACAGACAGGATAGTTGTCCATTGCCTTCCANAGACGTNATGACTATTGCAGAAGTGTTCGTCAGACTCAGTAATAATGTTCCCGGAGCCACAGTGCGCGAACTGGTTAGGGAAACCCTGAATGCATTACAGCAGCAGTCTCCAGAACAGGAGAGAATTTTGGAATTTGGTCTTAACCTCGCTAGTCACATAGTTAGATTTGCTTTACAGTTTGTAAGACGTGAAATGGAACAGCATTTTGGTTATATGCCCCAGAGTGACAGTTTGAATGCATTTCGGTTTATGTACTTAACCAGACGTCTGCAACAATGGACGTCCAGATACCAGATGTGGGGGCCAGATTTGGAGAGTATCGTTCCATTGAATTATTTTCGGTACAGAGCTGAGGATGCAGAACATGATGAATACGATGAGTATGATGCAGATAATGATGCTTACCTGTAAGTCCATAGGTCTTCCAGTTCCAATTAACCTGTCCGTCCGAAATAGTTAAGCTGCACTAACATTGTATTTAACACCCAAGTTTTAGCAAGTTGCGAGAATATCCAAATTTTTTTTACAGGGAAGGTCATGCACTTTAATGTTGAGAACTTGAGAAAGTAGTAGTGACAGTGCAATTTTAAATTGACAGTACGTATGTTACTGTGATTGTATGATGTCATAGGCAGTGAGGCCTATATTCGTATTCATATTTGTAAGAGTTAGCATTGCCACACGGTGGTCACTACGCATTTACTGACTAACGTTCATGTAAATATGTTACTCGTTACAGAGAAAATACCGGTTAGGGAAAAGTAAAATTAATTTTTTTTGCATAATTCTGACCTGTTTTACCCCGGAAGTTTTAGATATATTGCTGTCATGAGGACATGACGATGTTTTGTAGGGGGGGAGTAGTGTTGTAATAAGAATAAAAGTCTTTTACAGTGTAGTTTCCGTAATGAGTGACAATAATATTGGTTGCCATAGCAACATTTCCATGTCGTGTTTAGCTCTATGGTTGTTATCTATTCTATGCCTGCGAGCAGACGTGTGTTGAGTAGTTAGTTGTAGTTTTGGCGTCGAACTGTAAACACTGTTATCGGAACTTTTGGTGATAAATGATAATGCCGTCGGACCGGGTTTGGTCCCGGTCTATGAGCGATGACCGACTACAAGATGTTTCCGAATATCAACATTCCTATCCGGTGAATATGTTTTAGTCGTTTTTGGTCTACGCACACACGCAGTTGCACAACGCAACGGCAATTAACGAATCCACAGCCGCCCTCCGCAAAAGGCCGGCCGACACTGGCGCCCGACTGTTCGAAGTTTGCGTTGCGAATCGTGCGTCGACCGGAGCGTGAACGATGCGTCATGTCCGGAGAGCGTATCACTGATACTGGATATGGCGAAAGTACATGGGATGATAGCGAAATCGTCCTCAACGAGCATGTGCGCTGCCACGATGCGCGGAGTAGCTCGGATTTAGATTCGGAACGCAGTGACTATACTCGGGGGTCTGCGACACAACCGGTCACTCCGGTGCCCTCGGTACCGGACCGGTACGGTACGTGCGGATTTACTACGAATGGTCAAGACTGTTCCGTTGTCAACGAGTGGCAGCTGATACCGTCGCGTGGTGCGGACGCGGTGTGTACGTCGACTACAATGTGGCCAGGAGTTGGAGCCGCGGACTGCGAGTACTTCACCGGTCGCCCCGGTCTCACCGGTCCACCCGGTCATGCACATGTGCCGATGGAGAGTAGCGGTGACGAGCGAGCATTCGTTGGTGCAGGAGAGGGACTAGAGGACTGTGGACAGCCGGACTTCCTGACGGAGTACCTCGACTGGGAACAGAAGTTGCCTGAACGAGAGGAGACAATGTGCGTTGTTGACCACGAGCGGTCAGGCATGACCGGTCGGTTAACCGCCGTGCCTACATCAACTAGCGATTCGAGCTGGACAGTGACAGAATCGTGGCTCGTTCCTACGCAAGCGGAGCCGTGCCGATCTGCCAGTAGTTTCGTCCGAGCACCTACACGCGCGAGCGTTGGTGTCGGACCGGTAT
>JGI24672J20091_10000452_pt1 | contig 11515 bp, 2 predicted proteins | sample OlaalgELextract2_FD_20091 | JGI IMG/M metagenome (IMG submission 20091) | reverse complement strand
GACGACTGTCATATAAATAGATGACTGAATACTGCAAGATGACTAGGTTGAAGCACCTATCGTATGAACAAATATGTTAAACACCTGCTCCAGCGGGTAGCCAGCCAAATGCTGAAACTACCCGATAGCAGGGCCTTACACAGCGAAAATGCTTGTAGTCGACTTACAGTGACACACTTCAGCCTTCATCAACAGTCCACATAACATTGCCAGACGACTGTCATATAAATAGATGACTGAATACTGCAAGATGACTAGGTTGAAGCACCTATCGTATGAACAAATATGTTAAACACCTGCTNCNGCGGGTAGCCAGCCAAATGCTGAAACTACCCGATAACAGGGCCTTACACAGCGAAAATGCTTACAGTCAACTTTGTAGACGACTATTTCACATTTCTGATGTGGTTAGCATAACAGTTGCAGTTTCATAATGGTTGCCAGAACTGTTAAGGAGATAGATCGTTGGATGATTGCAACTGCTGTTGCAGGCTTGTGATGTAGCAAAGTGTGGTGGAAAATGCTGAAGACAGAATTGGTTGTCAGAGGAGTACTTTGAGTAGCATATTATTGAACACTGTAGCAGACTGGCTGCAGATGTTATTTCTTGGTCTGTGCCCCAAACTCCAGGCTTTTCCATATTAATTAAATAATTTAAAAAATGACTGTTTTGGCCTTTTTTCTGCAGGAATAGTTGTTCCATTGAATTTCTGTTGGAGTCGTGTAACATGTGGTTGACTATGTAAGACCGCAACAGTACATGTTGATCCTGACTTCTTGTGACTGCTAGAGACAAAGCTCGGAACAGACAATTGCCATCACCAGTGATATTGTAAATGTGGACATTTGCTAGTCTACCTGTCTTTCTTTGAATTTCCTGCTGTAATGAGTATGCTGTGGGTGTTTTGTCATGGACACATTGTCTTTTGTTTTCAGGCTTGAATCTCAAGTTCAGGCGTTCACAAATATCGAGCTGCAAGTCTGTGCCAATGGATGCTGTCTGGCAGTGGTCGTATATGTTGCATTGCTCTGAATGAGAAACTGTAATGTCCACGCTGATACTGGTGCTCTGACCAGTTGTGGATTGTTTGTTAATTGTGGCTTGTCGTTTCTGTGTAACTTGGTAGTTATTATCAGTAGATGATCGTTTTCGTTTTTTTGTTCCTTCAGGTTTGCTTGTCTGTCTTGGTTCTTGTGTGATTTTTTCCTGTGGTATGATGCTAAGATGTGGTGTATATAACTGTCGTAGTCTATTGTATTCCTGTATTGCTTTCTGATCGCATTGAATTTTTTTCCTGTCTAGGTCAATAAGATGCAGTCCATTCAGTGATGTCACTCGCGATAGTGCAACGTACACCATACCACAGCCAAATGTGCCAGCACCTGCATCAACTATGACTGACTGTAGACTGAGTCCTTGCGACTTATGGATAGTTATTGCGAATGCAAGCATCAGAGGAAATTGTTTTCGTGTATAAAAGATGTTTTTGAGAACTTCAAATGAACATGATTCTCTGTGTATTGTGACTAGACTGTCTATATTTTTGAACTGAACGATGACACTGTGGATCTTTGTACCTGTGCTACTGGTTGTTGTGTCAAAGCCAGCAACTGTGCCCACTGATCCATTTACCAGTCCTGCGTCAACATCTTTGTTCCTCTTTAACATCACCCTTGCACCAACACATAAACACACTATTTTCTCCAAACCTGCCGTTCTAGTGGTGTCCTCTTCTGTTTTTTCGTATGCCTTTTGTACTTTAGATAGTAGCTTCTTGTTGACTATTGTGTCAAGCGTGTCTATTGCAGTCAGTCTGTGTATGTCATTTCCAATTCTTTGCAACATGGCAGCATTAACTTCGTCACACAGTGCAGTCCTTGGGAGAAGTATCAGTGGATTATCATTGGATTCAACAAGTTTGATGTACAGTTCACATACTTCGCTAACTGTAGCACGTCGGTCATGTACTATCAGCCTTTGGGAAAGTAATGAATGTGTGGTATCAGTAATTTTGCCAGTTCTTAAATCTGAAAGGAGATCGGCATATTGACGATCACCACTTTGTCTCATATTGATAGTGAGCTCGTCATAGCTGAAAATTTTCCATAAATCGAGTGATGCAATGGACCCTACACGTTGTTTTGCCTCAAGGAAAGTGACTGGCACAAATGGTTGGTTACCTTTCACCGGTGGCAGCTGCAGCAAGTCTGCAAAGAAAACTACACTTAGACCTCCAAAATAGTCATTATTGCACATAATTTCTGTCAGTCGCATGTGTATAAATAACAGTGTTAGTGAAGACACCATGCTCACTTCATCAATAATTAGTAAGTGTAGATCTTTCAGTGTAGCTCTGATGATTTTTAGTTGGTCCTGGCTAAGTCTGGTGTAATCAGCAGGCTTGCCGTGCTCAACTGGCAGGCACAGTAGTCTGTGAATGGTTGTGCCTCCAATATTAAAAGCTGCCAGTCCTGTAGGCGCAGCAACAACAACTGATAAACTATTACATTTGAAATGTCTTGAAACTAGCTGCTCTATTATAGTAATAACTCTGCTTTTGCCCGTACCTCCTTGGCCACTGACAATGAGACGGATGGGCTCTGTTTCTTGGCAGACTGCAGTAACAACCTTGTCAACAATTCTTTTTTGGTCAGTATTCAACAAAGCGTATTGTTCTTCAAGATTGGTTCTTTCTTTATTTCTGGCTGCTAGTGAATGTGCAGTAATCAGGTCTTCCATGGCATTCTGCACATGATCTGTCATGCAGCCAGCCAAAGCTCCATGTTCGTCATCTTCTTGGTCTTGCTCTGTAACAATTTTGCTGAGCTGCTGTGCTCTGTCTTTTATTGCCTTCTCCATACCTTCGTCTTGTTGTGAGAGTTCCATGTTTTGCTGGTGATACTTGACCATATCAGGTAGATGGTCTGATTCAAAAATATATGTCTCATAAAAGTTTAATCCAGGAATTTGCAGGTGTTGTTCATTTCGCCAGGGCTTAAAGAGTTTTAGAAGATAGTAGTAGTATATTTCTTTATTTTCGTCTGACTGGTGTGGATTTATAGTTTGATGTGTGACTATGTAAGGAGTTGTCTTTCTGCGTCGCAGGTAATATGGCAAGTGCTTCAACTGCAAAGGCTTTGAGCTGCCAGGCATATCTTTCTCCTTCTCGTACCAGCTTATGATTTCATGCAGAGAACTTGATTCCAGCTCTTCTGGCCTGTCTGGATACACATCCAATACCCAGTGAGTTTGGAATATATCAGGTGATTCTGGATTGCTTTTCAGTAGTCTGCCAATTTCCTCTGCTGCCTTCAGTACCCGTTTTGCCTTGTCTGGTTTCTGTAAATCTGCAAAGCGTAGTTGACGTGATTTGCTGTACAGTTTGTGGCCGAGAAGTCTATCAGCGGCTTCATTCGCACCGACCTGCCTGCTCTTTACTGATTGTAAAATGTACGACATTGCATTAGAACCAAGAGATTTAGTAGAAGTAAAAATGTCTTTCCACATTGTGTCCTGCTCTGATTTTTCATTTTTTGTCATGTAATCAGTGATATAATAAGGCAGACGTGAGCCAAGATGTCCTATGTACTGAACGTCAACATTTGCCTGATTGGCTAGTAGCAGTGCTGCATTATAATCATTGATATGTGTTTCTTCTTTTGTTCTTTGCAGGTGGTACAGTCGCTTGCGAGGCTGTTTTCGTCTGTTGATAGCCAAGCAGTCAATGACATCATTCAGTGAAATGTTACCTTTTACTGGCCTAGGAAATCCAAATCGGCATTTCTTGAAAAATCTGTTTGCTCTTTTGTATGTTTTTAGACAGTATTTGTTGCATTTATGAGTTGAAACCGAGACACTAAAGAATGTAAGGTTGGTGAGCTGTTCTTGTCTGGCTTGGCACAAGTTATGATACTTTTGATGTATTCTTGTACTTCAGAAGCTGTGTTTTGGCCCAAAATTGGTGCATCTTTAATCCAGAGAATGGCATGTACATGAGGTGCTCCCCTTGCCTGGTATTCTATTCGATATACATAGTCTTGAACTTGTCCAAAAACTGGCTGGTTTTTCGAGCGAATTAGTTTGTTGAATGTAGCGTCCCATTTCTTGTGAAAGTGTATGCTGACATTTACAGGGTCCATCGCACATAGTTCTGCAGGAGTCATTGAGTCAATGCCTGGTACACTGCTGTTTATGTTCCGTAGATAATTAATGAAAGAATCTGATAACCATTCTGCTGTTGAGCAAGTTACAAATAATGTTGGAGGTCCAAGCGTCTTCATCATCCACTTAACATCCATTCCAAGCTTCGCAAAATACTCCTTTGATCCCCTCATATTTGCCATTAAACTGAACATATTATTGTTGATTTCTCCGTCTTTCCTCTCAAGTCGTTCGTGAAATGCTTTTGCCGACATATTGTTGCCACTCACACTACGTAGCATATGGCCGATGCTGTGGCACATATTGCTGACTTCTTGGACCTGGAAACAGTGGAAAAGATAATTGATGTTTAACCGAAATTTTGGGTCTTTATTTAAAAGTCTGCTTCGTATGAAATCGCTTGTTGCTATTTTCATTTCTCTCATAGTATCTTTTATGCCATATTCACCAGTTGGAAATAATTCAGGGAATGCTTTGACATCCAGATCTGTGTCGAATATGTCCATGCTTTGCCCACTGACCTTGTTGAGTTGATAGTCAATTACCACATCTGCTGNNATGCTGCTGTTTAGCGGCTGGATAGNAAAGTTCTCATACAGGTAACTTTTTGAAGCATCGTCAAGTTTTTTTAGAAGAATGTTGTCTTGTTCAGTACTGTTATTCGTCTCGGTTGTATTTACTCTGTCTTTTATAATCCTATCCAGGTCTTCAACTGTGTAGGCAGGTACATCTTTATACAATTGATTATGTTGACGTAGCCAATTTAAAGCTTCATGTACTTTGCACAGGTCTACAACTGATGTCCAGATTTTGTGCTTTTGTGTAGGTTGGCCACCGACCAGCAACACAAGACTGTCTACATTCAGCAGATTTTCTGGCAGAAACTTGGCATTGGCTTGAACATTGACAGGCAGGTAAGCAATACGTCCTTTCAGAGCAGCTGTCAGTTCACTGTGAGGACGTACTTTGTTGGTTACCTGTCCCAGTCTAACAATAGTGACACATGTCATACAGAATTTGATCAGTGTACGCTCAAAAAGATTCAAGTTTCTGATACAGTCCGGTGTAGGTATTACAGTAAGTCTATTGAAGACACTTCTGTTGATGACCTTATTGCTTCGAAGTTTGTCAACACAGTAGCTGCAGATTATCATGCTCTCCAGAAATTCATCAATATCTTCATGTTGCGTTTTGTTCTGGTACAGAAGTTCTATAATATCATGCATTTTTTCTGATTCAAAGCCTTTCAGTTTTTCGCAGGATTTCAGTGTTCTCAAGTCTTTCCGTAATTGTTCACAGACATCACAGGACTGAATGTTATATGTGTCACGACTTTCTGCCACTTCGTGTAGAGACTTACCATACTGTTCCAGTATTGCATCTTCACTGACAGATTGCCGCTGTGGATCTTCATCATCATCACCAGTATTTTCGGTTGTGCCTGACACACATATCTGTTGAACTGTCTGATCTAGCAGTTCGATGGCTGCTTGCAGTCTACTGTAGTCACCACTTGCCATTTCATGGTTAACCGCCCGGACACACAGACTGAGACGGCGCAGGTCGTAGATGCGACGAATCATTGACCGCAGATTAGGAAAATGGCATGAAAGTGCCCTTGCTGGTCTGAGTAGACTGTTACAACCTGATTTTGCTGTGCAGTGAACTGAGTGACCACGGCGATCACTTCGTGTCTCATATTTACATCTGTCGATGTTGATGTAGAAATCTATTGTGTTGGCTGGCTGTGTATTGGCTATAGTGTTGAGAAGGTCTACAGTTCCTTTTATTTGACCATTGCTTATGGAGCAAACACCAGTGTTACACTCCCAGTACCAAGATTTTTTACAGTCACTTTTCGAACCCGTGTGTGTGGACTGACCTGATGAGACAACATTATAAACATGAGCCTGTCCTGTATGATCCACTGGAATTGGCGTGGTAGTGGATAGCAGCTTGGAACTGTGCTCCCAGAAGTATGGCTCTGTTGCAGAGGTGTGAATCCGAAGACCTTCAAAAGCTGTTACTATATCTGCTTCAGCTGCATGGCGGTCTGTAGGAATGTACTGAAGACAGTCCTGGGCTTTAGCAGAAAGTTTTGCATGTAGTTTCTGTACTTTTGTTGAAGCAGCTTTTATGTGATGTTCTGCTTTGTTGAACAACAGTTGTACATCGAATATGGACATGCCTGACTCAGACTGCATCTTTGTTCTCATCTGCAGGAGTTGTGATCGGCGCCTGGAGACAGCGAGAAGACGACTTCGGCGGATCCAGTACTTCTGTCGGTCTGTGAGACATCTCTGTGGTCTGGTCCTGTTGCTCAAGTTTTGTGTTCGTTTTTTTTCCTTTGTCGGGTAATAATGTCATCACTGTCAGACATGTCAGCTGCACGTCGAGCAGCTATAGTCGCTTTACGATGCAGTTTATAGTTTTCCAGGTGATGCAGTTGATTGTATCGATGTTTTGCTCGCATTTTATTAGCATCATGATATGCAGTATTGACGTGATATGCTTTTTTCATGCTGCATAGATGTTCTTCTCTGTATTTTGCATCGCTCTCTAATCTGCTTTTCATGCGCTGTCTCATCTGCACTCGCTGTTCTTCTCTGTATTTTGCATCGCTCTCTAATCTGCTTTTCATGCGCTGTCTCATCTGCACTCGCTGTTCTTCTCTGTACTGCGAGTCTGTAGCTAACTTGGTTTTAAGTCTCTGTCTCATCTTCAACAGATGCTGTTCTCTGCTGTCGGGATTATTGCGTTTTTTGCTATCGTTGTTGGCTGCACGCGCTTTGTTAGTATCTTTGTATTTTGTGTCATTCTGTAGTCTAGCCTTAATGCGGGTAGCATTATGCTTTCTCAGAGTACGATCAGTGAGCATTCTGCTTCCTGCTCGGTCAATTACAGCCTGTCTGTTCTGCATATAGCTGCTCTGTGCTTTTACTCTCTTTTCTTCTTTATTTTCTTCATTCCACTGTTTTTGTTTCTGCTTCTTTTTACGGTCTTTTGTCACCATGTTACTGCCAGTTGTGAGTCAGAATCAGCAGAAGTTTTATACGGTTATCACTACACTGGGGTGACTAGTGTACAGTGTGTGTTACCAATGTTAAGTGACCTGGAAGGTTATGATATCTAACCACAACGGTACCTCACTGTGGGCACAATGTTACGACAGTAATGTGTATTCAGCGAGTGTCACCGACAATAATCCGTAATGTTAACAATGTTAGTAATGTTAAGAACAGTAGCTGGTTGACGAAATCAAGACGCCAGTATAGTGTTGTGCTGGGCAGTTCACACAGACAGTCAGTACCACGTTGTCTTCAGTACCCCTGATCAAACAACCATCATTAAACAAGTCATTGACTTGTGAAAAGGTTGTATAATTAAAGAGATTAATGAATAAAGACTGTGTTATGCTGTATCTTGAATTACACCAAATGCTTAATAACTCGGTCCAGTTGTCCTATTTCATGGTTCCCTCCTTCTGGTGAATGAGTAGTAAAACCAGCTTGTCATTTTGTTCAAGCTGCGTGACAACTAGTAGTAAACCTACATATGTAGACTGCCTGGCATTGTGTTGTTGGAATGTGACTGTGACTGTTGACAGTGAGCTGTCGAAGTGTGAGATGATGAACCTTGGCAAAATGCTGATGATACAAGCAGTGACAAATGTGAGGGACAGCAGTGAGGAAGTAGGGAGAGAAAATGACCAGTCACCAGTCCTCCAGCACAAATTTATCTTGATTTTCTCTCACTAGTTGTCAGAATGTGACGTCGAGGCTCGAGACCGAGATTTTCAGCTGTCATGACCAAAATAAGTCGTATTCAGATAAAATTACAAAACAAAAATGTCAGACCAAAAGTGATTTTGTGATTATAATCAGCCAATCAAATAACAGTTTATTCTAACACTGGAATGTATGGTCTTACTTCTGTACTGTTTCGTTAAATTTACTTTCATGTATTTGTATACTGTTTTCAATTTTCAAAATTCTTTCACTAACAGACTCCGCATAAATTTCTTATAAAATGGTCAGTAATAAGCTATTCACACTTTAACAGCGTCGTGCACTGGATATCAAAATTAGTACCTCATATTACCTACCTAGTATTTAACAGGGCTGTATGTTGTAGGTGCACCGAGGAATATGTTATACTTACTACATACAGGACTGGCATCTGGTACAGTAGTCAGCACAGTTGAGTGGAGCAAAAGACATGGTGTTGTTTACAGACACAATCGTCCTGATGCTCGATACTGTACGTGAGTTAAAACGAATCTATACGTTTCACACACACACAACCAATCATTTACACCAACTGATAATGACCACTGTAGGATTTGGCTTATAAATTACTGAAGTATTATTTTGTCTTCATTATATCACACCAGCTGGCTGACGTTGCTGGTGTACTATATCTGCAATAAGTTTATGGCACAAAGTTTATTCTGAACTTAATTCTATTTCATGCAAGCATGTGACAGGCTAATATAAAATGTGTGCATCACTGATTGCCTGTCGGGGCAGTAATAACTGCTGATGATTACTGTGATGGTTGTTTAAAATGGTTAATTGAATTTTAAGGAGATGTTTGATGTATTGTCAAGTTGCATCTGATTGTACGTGAAAAATGGTCTGCTTCAAGTATGGTACAAACGTCTTGCTTAAAGCTAAGCACATTGGATGTCAGTTTTTATTCCTGTGAAATTATGCGATACACTTACAGTTACATGTAAAATGGCACATATTTGTAAAGCATGACCTTTAACTGTTGCCTGTTACTTCACTAAATGTTGGTCAACAACGCGTTGTGAAAGTACAAACATATTCGAGAGTATTAATTAGGGCTGTAAAATTAATGCGTCGCATTAACGCATTAAATAGTTAATCGCAGTTTAAAAAAATAACGTATTACTATTTATGTTTCTTGGATGTGGGACTTATTTCTATTAGAGTTTGATGTATTTATATGCTGCTAGATGAGTGCATTTGTAACTTGTAACTGTCGTGTGTAGACGCATTACATCTGCTGTACCTGTACCTTCAAGAGCAAAAAATATAATTCTAAAGACAGCGTGGAAGATAAGAACAGAGACTGGCAGCAGAATATCAGGAGAGCAGCAATTTTGATAGCGTGGCAGTTTGTACAGACAGGGTTAATATCAGCTTACCATAAACTGTGTTGAACTGAGAACAGAAGCTACGTCACGAGTCACGACACAACTGTTGACCGGAGTCTGGCTTGGTGAAATACTGCCAGCACAAACAACGGGTTTGTAAATTTAACAGTGTGAGAATCATCAGTCTTATGTCAAATGTGTGCAATGCATTACTGTTTCCCTTGATCATTGCCGTGCGATGCTGTGCGACGCTTCAGTTTGCTAACAAGGTAGGCTAATTCAAGACAGTTTCGTTGTGCTGTACATTTAGTAACTAAATTCGCTTTGCATTTTCAAATTGCCTTAAATATAGGCATCACTGTAATCTCTCAGTATTAACAGAGACATACAGCATGAATGGGCAATAACAAAGAGTCACGTCAAAGTACATTGCCATGTGGAAAACTGAAAAAGTTGTATATTTGTTATCCGTTATGCTCTGACTGATAGTTGTGCAAGCAACTAGCCCTAAATTAATGGAAATGGAATGCTGATAAAACATTTTTTTATTTTTTCTGTAGTAGCAGTGATGTAGTCAAGGCCTAAATCTTAATGCCAAGACCGAAGCGTCAACCATTGGNGCCATAGNTCCCAATGCCAAGGCCTTTNAGCAGACAGCCAGAGCAGAAATTGACACACACTGTTTTGCAGCCTGACAGGATAAGCAATAAACTAAATTTTGTTTAGATANTGATCTGTTATTGATTACATATAAATTATTGATTTATTATTCCAACAGTTGTTAACTTTAAACTTTAGGTTTACTTAGCAGTAGTCATCAGGCCGTGAGATTGAGGGTGATGCAAAAGAAATTGTTAGTGCAGCTGTCAAGACTAGGCTAGGACTTTAGAGGCCAAAGCCAAGGTCATACGTCCCACGGCCAGAAATGTGTGTTCTGGAGGCCCAGGTCTGCCTCGATCGACGAGGACTACATCACTGCGTAGTAGTGATATTGTTATTTGCACATACACACTATGTGGTTAATTATCTGATTGGCATTGATAATCGACCAACCGCAGAAAGACAAAGGCTTATGCTGCGTGGCTTGAACTACAAACCTAATTGAGTGTAATTAGTACTGTATAGTAGTGTTTACTTGACAGAAATGGTTCAGTTGTAGACGCTGAGTGATAGTCGTTGAACGCCAGAAGTGAACTCCAACGACACGTTGTCTTCTTCACCCGTGACAAAATACCAACATCAACGAAGTTGTTAACATCTGTTGATTCACTGACAAGTTCTAAGAAACAGTTCTGTCCTGGAGTGCTTTGTCATTAATTTACTTAACATATTGCAGCACACCAATTCAACGTCGAGCGAGTTACTTAATTGAGCTCCAGCATTGCAGTGTAATAGGCCTAATGCTTATTAACGATTTACGATGCCTAAAGTCCAGTACATTTTATCAAATAAATGTACACGCAGGTAAGGTATCATAACAGCTCAGAATATGTTTCTGTAATCTAACTTATTGCAAAATGAGAGCGTAATTCATGCTAATAAATATGAATATATCTGTAATAAGGCATGAAAATGCTGCCGAGGCGATCTTTGCGTAGTAGGCCTAATCTAAAAACAGGTAAGGTGCTGTAGGCTTAACAGTTATTCTTTTCACAAATAGTAGTAAGTAGTAAGCAGAAGCGTCGTTTAAATAAACAGTTATCTTACCGACGGCGACTATAGAGTGTTGTTGGAGAATCTCACAGATGGATAAAATAAAGACTTGATCGAATGTTCGCGTTACAGTAGGCCTACGATTTTACGAAACAAGCCGGTAAAGAAATCGTTGCTGATATTCATGATTGTTCAGCGTTGACAATCTCTTCTCTGCAATAACTAATAACCACAAAAAAATTACGATGTCAATGTTGAAATATACGCCGTACTACCGTAGTCACTGGAACGGAAACTCTCGTATTTTACGAAGTGGTTGTATAGACTACCCGGTTTGTATTAAATAGAGCGCCTTAGCGTCTATTCTATTCCAGGCACGGCGTTTTTTCCAGGATTAGAAAATTACTAGAATTTATCGGTGTTTACCGTTTGTTGTTTGAGGATGGATTGTACTTAAAAGATATCTCCTGTTCAAGGTAATACGGTAATTATAGATTGGTCGTCAGTCACTTGTCAGCTTGAGCAGACGAGTACAGACCCAGTGATATGTTACTAAATAAGTAACAGGTCACTGTACA
>JGI24672J20091_10000406_pt1 | contig 12284 bp, 11 predicted proteins | sample OlaalgELextract2_FD_20091 | JGI IMG/M metagenome (IMG submission 20091) | reverse complement strand
CATCCGAAATGACAATAGCATAATCTAGACAGGAAACACACATAACAACAGAAAACTACTTACATATAGTATAAAAAGGCACCATTCTAATAAAACCGCTACATTTCACCAAACTAGCTAACAAGTAAACAACAACAACAACAACACAACACATCTAACTACCGTGACAAACCCAAGTTTTTATTATAACATAACGTATCACCACTGACCCTGTGTAGTTCCACATTGATCATCNACAAAAGCACACAAGTCATCGTCNGCAATGTCATCCATAGTAACGTTAAAACCACATCCACCAAACACGANAACCAATATAGAGCTATCGCCACGATGACCCCTACAAATGATGCGCTGTGCTGGCTCCAGTACCAAATAACTATATAGTTACGCTAATCACAGTAGCGGTCAATCGTTGTGAGAACCAGCTATCGCACAGTAATAGCTATAGCAGCGTCGATTTATTGTGATCTATTGCCCTGCTAGAATATCGTGTGAACAATATTGTTAGATGCACACACACACACACACACACACAGACACTCGTAAATCTACGATGTCTACTAGCTTTTAGAAACGTTAGCATCGTTCTTTATCCATAGAATAAAACGGAGTTAGATGCTGTAAATTGTGAAAATAGGCAGACATTGAGGAAGGGAGGACACCCAAATACCAAATTTTGAACATGAAATATAGTGTTAAAAAGTCTTTTGCAGTAGTGTAATAGTAAGACTTCTAGGACATCCCATAGAAAATAAATTATTTCAAAAAATATACAGCAAAAATACACAGCTTGTGCACGAAGATAGGAAAACACATAAATGAACACTAGACTATGTTCGCCATTTTGAAAATTAAGCTATATCTGTTACATCATTTGCAGCCAGAACGGTTGGTGATTGTAACCAGCTCCCTGTTGTTGTTGTTGAGCAGGAAAGCCCAACTGCCTTCAAAAATCAGCTTTACAGGCTAGCCATGCCGTAATGCACCACCACCGCCCATTGGCGTGGTACTCCATGAGGAGGTCTACCAATTATTCCAAGACAAGACAAGCCTTAAAAACCATGCATCGAAAACCGGGGGAGGGGTTCACCATCTTATCGTTCTACATTTATTCCATACAAATCCTCAGTGTGACATCGAGTATCGCACTCAACACAGAGGGGGGAATCAAAATATTATCAAAAACTAAGTCTATATTATATATTTTTGTTTCATAGGTACCTGTCCTGTCTGCAGAGGTGAAGCTACTACTAGTACAGCAGTGTGTCAATGTCATCAAACATGTCGAAACTGTGATGTGATATCATCAGTCACCGATCCATGTCCAACATGTCGACAACGACCACGATGCACTATATGCAAGCGATGGTTACCATCTTACTGTATGGAAAACACCGATATATGTCAGGTAGAAAAAAAAGTTTTATACATCTGTAACTTTTTACCTCATAACTTTCTGAAAGTCAAATGTATTAGTAATTCTTATTGTGCACTACGCGAATGTGTTCTGGTACAGGCATGCTTTCGCAAGCGAAGTAAACCACGCACCAGATGCGCTGTCGATAACATTGTTGCAGAAGTAGACATCGAGACGGAAGTTAATGATGTGTGTTTCGACCTTTTCTTACAGCGCGTTGGAGATGAAATACAGCACATTGTCGACGACCACCAACACCGCTACAGGTACAGTCTCCCCTCAATAACTAGATAGTTGTATTTTCTGTATATTGTAATCATAGTTTAATGCTATAACTGAGTGACAGGTATATTTTACATAAACAATAGCATTTGTAAGACACGAAGCCATAATGCGTCACAATCCATTCGACACACAAACGTTTTCATTTGTAGCTAGTAAGTTCATTCAAATATATAATCCAACATTATGTTATATGTATAGATCCATTAGAGTGTTTGCGAGAGCTGACGCACTGTTTACAAGAGAAACAGACAACGTGGTGACACACGCTTCGGCAACATTCGTGACGCATCCGCAAGATGTTGACGCAGTTGACAATTTCGACATCGCTACAGTACTCAAAGACCTCAACAAGGCTGTCGAAAACTGGAATAGTAGAGGTTCTGGGTATAATATAAAACAAGTCACTCGTTTCACCCTGTGCATTTGTAAGCACCGCCCACTCCATGGTAGTACGTGGGTGCCAACCCCCAAATTCATTCGGAATAAGCATTGTGTCATAAATGTGAAATGCAATGATGATCAGTGTTTCGTCTACGCAGTGCTCGCTGCCTTGTATCCACAAAACAGCAATCCGCAACGCATGTATACATATGCAAAATATAGACACTTGCTAAACCTCGAAGGTCTCCAGTTTCCCCTCCAGCTAAAACAGATCCCCAAATTCGAAAAGCAAAACCCCTCGTTAAGTGTAAACGTCCTATACTATGACAACGATACTAAAGACTTTACTATTGAATACCTCAGCTCTGAGCGAGGGAGGGAGAAGCACATCAACTTGCTTCTGTTGGGTGATGCAGTCAGTCCACACTTTGTTTGGATAAAAAACATGTCCGCTCTCGTATCCCACAGAACGAAACACAAAGGATATACTTACGTTTGCAACTCTTGCCTCACACCTTTCTCATCTCAATGCGTACTCGACAAACATATCCCATTCTGCCACAAACATTCGCCGCAACAAGTCGTTTATCCATCCTCCGAAAACGAGCGGGATTGTACACTGAAATTTAACGCCCACAAGAAAGAGTATAAACTTCCATTCTATTTGATATGTGATTTTGAGTCCTTCCTAACTCCAACAGACAACGACAACGATTGCGACACAAAGGCCATGTGGGTAGTTGATGAACATAATGTTTCCGGATTCGCTTCCTATCGTGTCACTGACATCGAACAGTATCAAACCACCCCGTATGTCTACAGCGGAGAACATGTCATGGAAGAATTTTATAATCATGTCATGTCTGAGAGCGCGGTCATATCCAGCATACTCGGTGCTACCGTCCCCATGCTGTCGCTGACGAAACAACAGAGGGACGAGTACAACCAAGCTAGCGTCTGTGGAAACTGTCACGAAGCCTTCACAGCTACAAATTGGAAAACTCGTCACCACTGTCACGTCAGCGGCAACTATCTATTTCCAGCCTGTAACAACTGTAATCTTCAACTCAAGGTCACTAAGTCGAGACGGCGTAAAAGGAATGATGACGGAAAGACAGACTATGTCGAAAATTACTTCTTACCGATCATTTTCCATAACTTAAAAGGCTATGACTCTCATTTCATCATAAAACATTTTAAGAAAGAATACACTGAACACCTAGACGATGGCGGAAAGACAGTGCACGATGACATCAAAATCATCCCACTTAGTGGTGAGAAATGCCTCATGTTTCAGGTTGGAAATCTTCGGTTTTTGGATAGTTATCAATTCATGTCTGCAAAACTTGAGGAATTGGTATCTCTCCTGCTAAAAAGTGGAAAGCACAATTTTCGGCACACTACTAAATACATGGGTGATAGCGACATTGTATTTGCTAAAGGAGTCTTTCCCTATTCATACATGACATGTAGGGAAAAATTTTTGGAAACCAAACTTCCACCGATCGAAGCCTTTTATGATAAGTTGAGAGACGAAATTTTGGATGAAAACGATTACGCACGCGCGCGAGAAATTTGGCAATCCTTCAAAATTCAAAGTTTACAACAATACCATGACCATTACCTTGTCTCCGACGTCTTGTTGTTGGCGGATGTCTTCGAAAATTTTAGAAATTCAGTATTTAACAAGCACAACCTCGATTGTTTGCACTTTGTCACTTTACCATCACTCGCCTGGGTCACAGCCCTCAAGTACACTGGTGTTAAGTTAGATCTCATCACAGATCCATCTGCTTATCTAATGATTGAAAATAGTATGCGAGGTGGTATAGCAACCATTTCCCAACGTCATGCAGTGGCAAACAACCCCTGTCTAGAGGACTATGACGCCAACAAGCCACACAATTTTATTACATATCTCGATGCAAACTCGCTCTATGCCACAGCGCAATGCGAGCCCCTACCCCTAGGTGACTTTCGTTTCCTTGACAACTCCGAAATTGAAGACTTTGAATTGATGGCAATTCAACCGGAGTCACCTACAGGTTACATCATCGAGTGTGATTTGGTGTATCCCGATAAATTGCATGACAAACACAGTGACTATCCTCTCGCACCCGACCATTTGACTGTTGTCGAGGAAATGCTAAGCCCATACTCTAAGAATTTAATCAACCCTGACATGATGTGGAAACCGTCCAAAAAACTTGTACCCAATCTCCTCAACAAAACACAATATGTTACCCACTATCGAAATTTACAACTATACGTCCAACAGGGCCTTGAGGTCACCAAAATACATCGTATTCTGTCATTTTCACAATCTCCTTGGTTGAAACCATGGATAGACTTGTGCAACGAACAGCGAAGAGCAGCGACATCGGACTTCGAGTCAGATTTGGCTAAACTACAGGCCAATGCAACCTTTGGTAAGACGATGGAGAACGTACGTCATAGGGTTAACATACGACTCATTGCTGATCCTCATGCACTCCAAAAGGCTGTGAGCAAGGCCAGTTTCAGGGAGAGTGTCATTATAAACGAGGATTTGGTTATGGTTAGAGGAGCTCGCAACAGGGTAATGCTAAACAAACCAATCGCCGTTGGATTTGCCATCTTAGAAATTTCAAAACTAATCATGTTCAAATTTTATTACGAATACTTGAAACCGAAATATGAGAATCGCTGTTCTCTGCTGTTTACAGATACCGACTCTCTGTGCTGTCAGATTTATACCCGCGACCTATATGAAGATATGCATGAAGACTTGGACCTTTTCGATACGAGCAATTTCGAAACGGACCATCCGCTATATTCGACAGCCAACTACAGGAGATTGGGGAAGTTTAAGTCCGAGACCGGCTCGACAACACCGAAGGAATTTATAGGTCTGAGGGCAAAAATGTATAGTCTCTTCGTCCCAAACAATACCAAAAAGTGTCAAAGAAAGGTCAAAGGAGTTCAAAAACATTACGTCAAGAAAAATGTCCGTCATGAAAATTTTCTGGAAGTTCTTCGACGTACTAAAAGCCATACTACATGCAAGTTTCACTGTTTTCGATCGACCAATCACATCATTAACACCGTGGAAATGTCGAAAGTATGCCTAAGTGCGTTTGATGATAAAAGGTATATTTTGGACGATTCAGTTCACACGCTCGCACACGGACATTACACTTTGCGAAAATAAGTCTTATCGTACAAATAGCGGTTGGATCTCTTTTAAATATTGTATAAACTGTAAACATTACATGTCTTTTGTACATATTGTCAACATCAGATGATACGAACAATATTTTGACTGTATGTTGCATCTATCTATGGTATGGTGTATGAATCGTTTGATGTACATAAATGTAGAAAATGAAATTCGTCTTTTTTTTCATTGTGCACATCGTGTAGAATAACAACAGTGTGACTAGTCGCATTCCGACGACGGTGACAGACCTAATTTGTATAGTCACTTCGCAGAAACATACGAGCGCACGCCCCCCCCCCTAGGTTGGGAGGGGGGAGTAGCACTACACTCGCGACATAGAAGCATGCAGAATACATGCATACAGTTCTCGCATTTAGTTACAGTACATAGACTCGACGATGACGAAGACAGAAGCAGTCGATGGGATGAGTTCACAGTGAATAGGATAGAACGAATTTCGAGTGTATTAGCCTTGGTACTGACTACGGAACACAGACTCGTCAGCAACCAACCACAAGCATGGTCTTTATGAGACAGCGAATATGGGGGGGAAGACAATAAATACACATGTGCATTAGCAGTGTGGGTCAGTTTCCGAAATGAGTTTGATGTTTAAACATCCATTTACAGCCTTGGTTGTCGGCCCTACATCTTGTGGAAAGACTAGATTCATCTTTAGACTTATAGACAATGCAGTAAACATGATAGAGCCACACCCGAGCAAGATAATTTACTGCTATGGCGAATACCAACAATTGTTTCGTCAATATCCGCAAGTAACGTTTCACGAAGGGTTGCCAGACATGAACGACTTCGACGGAAGCGAACCGGTACTCCTAGTAGTAGACGACCTCATGGATCAAACGAATGAAACGATAGCAAACCTATTCACCAAGGGATCACATCACAGAAATGTGAGTGTTGTCTTCCTCGTGCAAAACATGTTCCCAAAAAACAAGTTTGCTAGAACTATAAGTTTGAATGCCCACTATATGGTTTTGTTCAAAAATCCAAGAGATGCGAGTCAGTTTGCAAATTTAGCACGACAGATGTATCCGAAACGATCACAGTTCGCGGTGGAAGCGTATAAAGATGCGACGCACGAGCCATACAGTTATTTGCTCGTTGATTTGCGACCGGAACAGGACGAAGAACTGCGTCTCCGAACCAATATTTTTCCCGGTGAAACGCACTACGTGTATGTTCCGAAATGAGTGAACGTATGAGAAAGTATTTATCGGTGCTGAAACGCCTGCGCAAAATGACTGATAAGGCAAAACGTGATTACGTTCAAAAATGTGACCGGGAGTTTATACACTGTATGAGCGAATGTGCAAAGAATGTAATAAAAGGCAATGTTCCGCTGTCAGTTCCTCAGATGACAAGATTACGTCGCGACAGAAACAACCTACGGGCGCTGTCTGTCAAGAAGACATCGTTGAAGAAGAAACGTCGCATCTTGCAACGAGGTGGCTTTCTGACCGCCTTACTGCCACCCGTACTGGCGGTGCTCGGCAGCCTACTTCTGAGATAATGCAGTCTGCCAAGAAACTGGTTCTCGTCGATGAATTTGATAGGGAATATAAGAGACTACAGAAACCCTCTGACGCTGTAGCGAAAACTAATCGTAGTCTGCAATTATCGGACACTCTTCGCAATCAATCTCTCGCCGAAGACCATAAAGTGAGAGAATACATCGCAGCATTGCACAAATACCTCAACATTCGTAAAGAGTTGCCTGTCGAGTCGGATGTAAAACCTAATCCATTGACACTACCACCACCACCACCACCACCTCCGACTCGCAGNCATCGTCGTAGAAAACCACGAGGCTGGGTTCCGTATTGAGATGGATGTCGTATACAACAGTTTACGTTCGCCTGGAAGTTTTGGCAGTGTACGTAATTTACAACATTATAGTCGTGTATCAGAACCTACAGCGAAAAAATTTCTAGCCAAACAAGATGCATACACATTGCACAAACCCAGAAGAATTCGTTTCCCTCGTCGCAAGACCTACTCGAAAGGCATCGCAGACCTCTATCAAATAGACTTGGTCGATGTCTCGAATCTATCGCCATACAACAACGGCATGAGATACATACTTACGTGCATAGATGTGTTTACGAAACAGGCGTGGGCAGTGCCCATTCGCACAAAGTCCGGTCGTGACGTTGCGGAAGCCTTCGAAAAAATTCTATCTGATGGGAAATGCAACATGGTACAGAGCGACAAAGGAATGGAATTTTTAAATTCTACATTTCAGGCAATGTTGAAGCGTCACGGTATAAAGTTTTACACGAGTGAAAACGAAGACTTGAAGGCTGCAGTCGTAGAACGATTTAACCGGACTTTGAAGTCGAAAATGTTTCGTTATTTCACCTACAAAAATACACGACGCTACGTCGACGTGCTCGACGATTTGCTGTATTCATACAATAACACACGTCATAGATCCATTGGAATGGCACCAAGCGAAGTGAACATCGACAACGAAGACATCGTCAGAGCTCGTCTCTATCCACTGAAACCGAAGACATATAAGTGGAAGCATGACGTGGGTGACAGAGTGCGTATAAGTATGCAGCGACAACCATTTCGGAAAGGATATCTAGGTGATTGGTCAGAGGAACTTTTCGAAATAATGGCAAGACTGNCCACAGTTCCCGTAACGTACGAGCTAAAAGATTTGACAGGTGAACCTATAAAAGGTAAGTTTTATGAGATGGAAATTCAGAAGGTGTTGAAGACTGATGAAGAACACTTCGATGTGGATCGAATACTAAAGACCAGGAAACGTAACGGCAAGATACAATATCTCGTTTCTTGGAAAGGCTATNCGAGCAAGTTCAACTCGTGGGTCGATGGACTCACAGTCAAATAGTCGCAAGCGCTGCACGAAGAAGGAACTCATCTATTGCAGTCAGCTGATTGCTGTCTTCGTCGTTGTCGTGATTGCTCTATTCAACCTCACATTCAGGGACGGCGACACGGACACTTGTCTGTGGAGTAGTTTAATCAGTGGTTCTCTGGGGTATCTAGTTCCGAATCCGTCTGTGAGCCGCAATGAGTCGATTTTACCTGACATTGCCATCGAACAGCTCGATGGAGTACTACCCGGAGAACACGGTGGCTCGATACACGACGAAACTGAACAGTCAGATCAAACTAGAGGGTGACTGGGAAGTCGGTCTGACCGAAATATCGATTCCTTCGGAGGTCGCAAACGTCGTCGAAGGTCATTGCTACTATAACATTTACCTTAGCAATGTGCTGGTTCGCAAAATAGTTCTGAAACAGAAACACTATGAACGAATGCGCAATATCATCCGCGACTTGCACGAGGAACAGCGCAACGGAGTCCCACTACAAGATCATGAACCGCTGCTCGTAAAGTTTTCCTACATCCCTCAAAGTGAAAAATTCAGGATGGTATTGGAACGACGTTATGTTGCTGTCGAGTTCAGTCCAGACTTGGCTCGGTTACTGGGTTTCGACAGCGACGTAAAGTACTCACGTGAGGAAATGACGGGGAGGCGTTTGCCTAATCTAATCGGACAAATTCATTCGGTGTACGTCTATTGTGATTTATTGGAACATGTTCCGGTTGGAGACACGACAGCACCGCTTCTTCGGATTGTGGATAAGCCTGTGATAACCCATGGAAACGTGCATCAAGTCTTGAATCCGACACTGTACGTTCCGTTGCAAAAGAAGAATTTTGATACCGTAGAAATCAACATTATGACCGACACCGGAGTGGTCGTACCTTTTCTAATGGGAAAGTCATTTATTGTTTTGGAATTTCGACGTGCAGTTCATCCATATTTTTCCATATAAAGGCGATGAATAAACGACTTTCGTCATTTGACATCTGAATGTCGACATGAAACACAGGACCTATTGTTGCGACGCCAGTCGAGACCTGTACGAGGAGTATTATTCGCGTCAGAATGGTGGGGAGATACCCGTTTTTGCAGGTCGTAGATTTCAGAGAGGACACGGTCTCGGAAGTATTTTGGGTGGTTTCTTTCGCCGTCTCGTCCTTCCATTCTTCAAAACTCACGGCAAAGGAATGTTGACAAGTGCGCTAAAGACTGGTATGGAAGTGGCGGACGATGTATTGGAAGGACAGTCGTTAAAGGATTCTGCGAAGAGACGCGTTCCCGCAGGTATAAAACGAATGGCAGAGGGTGTGGTTCGTCAGTCTGGATCGGGTGTTAAGAGGCGACGCATTGTCAAGAGAAGACGCAGACCTCGTGACATTTTCTCGTAATGGCTTTCGTTCACGAACAGTCATGCGAATGTACAAAGTCAGAGTTGGATCTGTTTTCTATACCACCGACTCAGACTAGTATGGAACAGGGCAGTTGGGTCGAATACCATCCTATAACGACTGTGACTGATGGCTCGCCCATCGAGTTCGACATTAGCGGCACTGGAGAAGACTACATCGACTTTGCAAACACTATGTTGTATGTCAGGGTTAAAGTAAAACAGAACAATGGCAACGACCTGGCTGATGATGCTGCAGTTGGTCCGGTTAATCTATTTCTACATAGTCTGTTTTCGCAAGTGGATATTTCACTGAATGGTACCCTCATCACTGCATCTACAAATACATATCCCTACAGAGCGCTGCTTGAAACACTGCTGAGTTATGGAGAAGATGCTAAGAAGACTCAGCTAACGTCAGCACTATTCTACAAAGATATGGCCGGTAAAATGGATTCCGTGGATTTTGCCGCTGATGCCGTAAACGATGGTTTGGCTAAACGAAGGGCACTCGTGGCAGGTAGCCGGGAGTTGGATATGATGGGTCGCCTGCATGCAGACATATTCTTTCAGGATCGCTATATGATCAGTGAGGTCGGTGTGAAAATAAAGTTGGTTCGCAGCAAAAACCTTTTCTGTCTGATGGGAGCGTGCAAAGTACAGATCTTGCACGCGTCCATGTTCGTCAGGAAGGTGAAACTGATGCCATCGGTTTTCCTCGCTCATGCCAAGACGTTGGAACGTGGAACTGTAAAGTATCCCATACGTCGCGTGGTGTGTAAGTCGTTTGCAGTCCCCCAAAATTACCTGGACGTTAGCCATGAGAAGTTGTTTTCCGGACAACTACCCACTCGAATAGTGATCGGACTCGTGAGTAATCGTGCATTCAACGGACATGTCGGTAGTAATCCATTCAATTTCCAACATTTCAACTTGAGTGAGATAGGACTGTACCTTGACGGCCAACAACAGCATGCTGTGAGACCCATACAACCGGATTATGAGCACGGACTGTATATAAGAGCTTACAACAGTCTGTTTGTCGGAACTGGAAAGATCTACAAAGACGAGGGGCTCTACATCACACGCGAAGACTATGCCAATGGATATGCTCTGTATGCATTCGATCTGACGGCGGATCTAGGTGAGGATGATCACTTCAGTCTAGTGCGACAGGGAAGCGTGCGACTGGCGTTAAAATTCTCACAGGCACTGGCGGCTACCATCACCGTGGTGGCCTATGCGGAGTTTGAAAACGTGATCGAGGTGGATAGAGACAGAAACGTCGTCTTCGACTTTGGAGTATGAACTCAGAGGAGATCGAGTGCATACTGCGTAGACACGTGGTAGACTTTGACGGAGTATTCAGCGTCGACACTCTACCCAAACATCCGCATATACTAGTCTGCAACATCGATCCATCTGACAAACCAGGTCGACACTGGGTTTGCATATTTGTCGAGAATGGTCGTGGAGAATATTTCGACTCGTTTGGACGTCGGCCCAATGCTGCATTTGAACGTTATCTGAACAAACATTGCTCGTATTGGATCTATAACAATAGACAGTTACAGAGTGTTATCAGTAAATTTTGTGGACACTATTGTATTTACTATTGCATGCTTAGAAGTAGAGATGTAACCATGCGTAGAATTGTGAGTAGTTTGACTACTGACACTGCTCTTAACGATGCGCTTGTTCATAGATTTGTGTGTAGACACAACCAGTAGAATGTATGAAAACAATGTGAATTCGTTTATTAGGAAATTCTTATACAGAATTCTTATACAGAATTCAAGATTATGCTAAGTGGTGACGAATGACACAGTCTCACTTATATACAATAAGTCAACGAATATAGACTAATCAGTTATAGTGTCAAGTTCGCAAGTACTAAACACTCCGACAACGTCATCATTCGCCACAGTAGAATGGGTTGCACTCGAAGCATTCCAACGCCCCGACTTGGTTGTTGTGGTCATCTTGATAGTAGCACGGGATGGCCGTGCCGAGCGATGGATAGGTGCTGTTGATGGTCTCCACAATGGTTTTCATTCTGGCCCATTCGTTCAAACGTAGAGCTATACCCTTGCGCGTTGGCTTTACTTCCTTCTCGTTGTATGGCATGTAAAACTTACGAACATCAACACAATAGAATCCCGAGTTGACAGACACGTAGTAGCCACCACCAATGTGCGCGCAGTACTTGACGGCTCGGTCTGCAACTAGCTCTTTCACGTTGTTGTCGATGTCAGTGATAATCTGTCGAAACTGTGCCCATCTGCGATGTACATGAACACAATCGATATAAGTGCAGTTAAGAACGATAAGAAAATAAAAAAAACAATAGTTATGATTGGTAAGTGAAGGAGCAACACAACAATAGCACAGTGATAACGAGAACTTAGCTATCGCAAACAGATTGTGTGTCGACTGTGCACACAATATATTGAGGGCATCTATAGATCTAAATATCACACTATGAGCTTAAAATGTGGGATAGAGGTAACTTATGATGGTTGAAAGTGGTGGCATCAAAAGTTTGCGTGCGGTTTCCTATTCGCTTTGCATAATATCTATATCGCTATCTTGTATTGTTTGCGATATATAGCAACTTATTGGTAGAAAATAACGAAATTTTTAACCCCCCCCCTTTCGGAATTTCGTGAAAATGTTTGATGCTGATAAAACTAGAATGATTGGGCTATTGCATGGTAAACGAACTAT
>JGI24672J20091_10000367_pt1 | contig 12993 bp, 8 predicted proteins | sample OlaalgELextract2_FD_20091 | JGI IMG/M metagenome (IMG submission 20091) | reverse complement strand
TCCGACCATAAACACCGGTCCCCGCCACGATCACCTCGGGATTGCTGGCCGCTATCGGCTGAATGTCTCCCATGGTCAGCCGGTGCCCGGACGCGCGCCACCAGGAATCGGTTACCCGACCGTCCGGATAAATGATGACATCCGAGTTATAGGTTTTCCCATCGATGGAAATGGTTCCGAAGGTTGTAGAATCGATCATGATAACCTCCTGTCGAGCGAATGACGCCATAGATAGTCTTTAACATAGGATTCGGCCCCAAGAAATGCAACCGGATGGGCCCCAGTCCGTTTCATCCCATAATCATGATGCGACACCGTATGTAAAAATTATGGACGGATCTCTTTATCCCCCTCTCTTTGAATCCCACCGGATCGACTCCGCTCGCCACAAGCCGCCAGGGTATGGAGAAAAAAGACTCCCCCGCCATGGGGCGGGCGTACCCTGTTCAACGCCGCCATCGGCGGGTAAACTTCGAATCCGCTACTCAAAATTGGTCACACCCACACAATTGGGATTCCCAGCAGATGCGATCTACAGTGGTTGTCATAAATATGTTCCGTTTGCAGACATATGGAAACGATGACCGCGAGGCCTGGCGACTTTACGGTGATAGGTTGATCGTAAAAGGAATCGGAACGCAATCCTGACAATCGCTATATACGCTGCAAAAAACCGGGAACGCATCCAAATTTAAGTATTCGACTTGCCGGATAATGACACACACGGTATGAATAGCTCACTCTCGTTGCCGATAAAAGTGGATACACATTTAGATCATTTGAAATTTTATAACACTTCCGGGATGGATAACAGGGGAAACATGCGCTACCGATTCGATCGTATGGAAGCGGCCGGGTCTCTCGGTGATTTAGGGACCCTTTTGCCCATAGCCATCGGAATGATTTTGATCAACGGGCTCGATGCCATAGGGGTGCTTTTTTCCATCGGGCTTTTTTTTGTGATTTCCGGTCTTTATTTCGGAGTCACCGTGCCGGTTCAGCCGATGAAAGTCATAGGCGCCTATGCCATCGTTACAGCCATATCCCCTGATCAGATCATGGCATCAGCTCTCTTGATGGGATTGGTCCTTATTTTGCTCGGATTTACCGGACTGGTAACGCCGCTGGGTCGCTACATCCCCCATTCGGTAGTCCGGGGTGTTCAACTGTCCACCGGCACTCTCCTCATGGCCAAAGGGGTTAATTTTATTATCGGCAATTCCAACTTCCAGAAAATTCAACAGACCGCCGAACCCTATCTGCAGGTGCAGAACCTTGGCCCAATTCCGATTGGGATCGTAATCGGAGTTCTCTGCGGAGTACTTACCCTGCTTTTACTGGACAATCGAAAGGTCCCGGCCGGTCTTGTTGTTGTCGGGGTGGGGCTGGCGATCGGTCTGGGTTTGGGCACCCGGACAGGTCTTGAGAGTGTGGAATTCGGACTCTACTGGCCGGCCCGTATGCCGTTCGGCTTTCCTTCGAAAATTGACTTTACCTTTGCATTCCTGGTGCTGGTGATGCCTCAGATTCCGATGACGCTGGGAAACGCGGTTGTGGCCTATGCCGATCTTTCCAAAGAGTATTTTGGTGAGCAATCGAAAAAGGTGACGTATCGTGCGGTTACCATCAGCATGGGACTGGCCAATGTGTTTTGCTTTGTTGTGGGAGGCATGCCCCTTTGCCACGGGGCCGGCGGTTTGGCGGCCCACTACCGATTCGGGGCCCGGACGGCGGGATCGAACCTAATGATAGGCAGTCTATTCTTGTTTATGGCCATTTTTTTAGGATCCCATGCGGTAGCGTTTCTACACCTCCTGCCTCTGGCCACTCTCGGCGTACTTTTGCTTTTTGCAGGGAGCCAGCTCGCGCTCACCATACTCGACGTGAAGGACCGAAAAGACCTGCTTGTCGTGCTGATGATGCTCGGCATTACACTTGCCTCCAATCTGGCCGTGGGTTTCATTATCGGTATTTTTCTGGCTTTGGTGCTGAGGTCAGACAAGCTGAATGTATAATCACATATTCATATTCACCTGAAAATTTCATGAAATTTTCAGGTCAGGAGAGGAGCTCTTGTATTGACTCTAACATCGGAGATTTGAGGGGGCGCCATTTGGGTTTGATCGCGCTGCCTTCGTGCCATTGGAACTCGACAAGTTCATACCGTTCCGGAATATGGTGTTCATCCTGTTCACCGTACCTTTTGGATTCATAGTATTCGATGAACATCATCCGCGACGGATCGATATTGTAGGACCTTGCTACGGAAGACGCGATATGCCCGCTGCAGCTTCGAACGGACATGGGGCTTTCGGGAATATCGGAAACGACGACGATGTTGGGCCGCAAATGAGACAGCCCCTGGTGCTTACCTTTTCGGAGGTCGAACATGCGCAGCCGGCACTTGCCGCTCCCCAGACGGAGCTTTCCGCCCCATCCTTCCCATGAAAATATTTCATCTCTGATTAGCACTAGGCGCTATCTCGCATTAATGGTTGTATTGACGTTAATTGAGCTTCAGTAGCTATGGGGATATAAATGCCTGAAATAAGATTGGATCGATTCATTTCAGTTTAGGCAATTTAGGCATTTGATTCGGTATGCTCTGACCCTATGCGACTTGAATACGATCCAATATCGGTATCCGCATTATCGAGTGAGAGCACTATACACTCTTAGCAGCCTGTCGGGCAATTCCCTGACATCGGATATCACGTTATGATGATGGTTTCCATACAGATCGTCCAGCTTCGGATCTGCCGCGATGTTAACGGTCATCGCCTTGACGTGGATATTTCGCGAGCGTGCCTCAAGAACGGCCTTTCGGGTATCGGCAATGGCATAATGCTGCTTGTAGTCCAGATCGTTGGGGAAGCCGTCTCCAAGAAGTAAAAGCAGCCGCACCCTGGATGGGACCCGATCCATTTGGGCCGTGGCGTGTCGAATGGCCGCCCCCATGCGGGTGCTTCTCTGGGGCGTCATGGCGCCGATTTTCCGCCGCATCGCCGGATCCAGGGGATCGTCGAAATCCTTGATTCTGTAGTAATCCACCCCGAGACGGCCGGTTCCGGAGAACCCGGCAATGGCAAATGTATCGCCCAACACCGCCAGTGCCTCACAAAAAAGCACCAATGACTCTTTTTCAACGTCAAGAACCGTTGCGTCGGTCCCGGCCACCTGGTTGGCGGTCGAGCGGGACATATCCACCAGGATCAGAACGGCAATGTCTCTCTCCTCCTTGAGGCGCTTGATATACAGCCGGTCCGAAGGCATCCGGCCGGCCCGTCGGTCCATGACATAGTCGAGCAGTGCCCGGTAATCGAACGCATCGCCCTCGGTCCACTGCCGAAGAATCTTCAGCCCCTCCGGCTTCAGCAGCTCGAATACTTGCCGAATGCCTCTCACCAGATTCTTTCGCCGGTCGAGGATATCATCGTAAAAATCGTTCTCCGTGTCCCCGATGTGCCGGTCCCTGACCCGGGCATGATCCTGCAGATAATCGCCAATGGTATTATTCCACTCCCGGTACCAGTGCACCTGTCCTTCTCCATCGTCCGGATAAATCTGAGTGGAATCGATCGATACCAGCAGATCCGCCAGATCCAATCCAGCCAACCTCGGTGGGTGTTGCTGGCTGTCTGAATGTTTCCCTTCCGGAGTACCCGTGGGGTGAAACATCAGCTCCTGGATATCTTCAGGGGTGATTCGCAATTCCCGTTGTTGAATCCGATTGCGAAGATCCGATCGATAGATTCGGTAACCATTTTTTTCAACAACCGCCTTAATCCTCGTAACAGCCTCTTCGACCTTTGGGTGGGTCGGCACAACGCTTCCGGTGAGCAGTCCCCTGTTAAACGGTGGTTTCCATCCCTGGCCGAAGTTATCCGTATCTCTCATGACGGCGGCGATTTCCGAATAAACGATAAATACCCAGACGGCACAGGTTTCCACCTTGAAATCCGTTGCCACACTGTTTTCAAACCGGTCTGCCCATCGTTCGATCCGGATTGCCATGGCATCGGGTGTCCCGTCGCGGTCAGCGGATTCCACTCCGATGACAAGACGCCGGTACAACCGGGACAACACATTCTCAACCTCAATGCTCCCATGTTGAAGTTCCCGGCGAAACAGCGGCATTGCGCGGCGCATCACCCCCGGATAACGAGCCGCCAGCAGTCGACACTGTCGGCCGTGCTCAGAGATCAGAAATAACCTTTTTGCCAGCCCGGGTACCGGGAAGATCCGGAAAAAGCGATCGAGGTCGGACAAACCGTCGGGAGGCGGGACTTCCGGAACCGGGCGAATCGCCCGGCATCGATCCACGGCCTTATCAAAGTCAAACTCAAAGGTGCCGAATTCGTGGCAGCCGGCTTCGAGTTTGGCCAGCATCATAAAAAGTTGGACATTCTGCGATTTGTCGGGAAAGCGGCCGATTTCCGCCGGTAAATAGATCCGGCGGCTGTCGGATCCCACGGTGACCGATCCGGAAATCTCTTTCCGGAAGGCTCCCGGCAGCGACGAAATCGGTGCCACTGTGATCGGCCGGCCTGTGCGGGCCCGCAGGTACTTGTTTATCTGCTGTTGAACGTCGCCCAGGGAAACCGTTACCTGGAGGGATGCACAAGCGGTTCTTCCCTCTCTGGAATTGAGAGACAGAAACTGAATGCCCCGGTCCCTTTTTTTCCGATGCAGGTCGATCCCCTGCTCCACGAATCGGTGAAGCGCTTTTTTCGAGAGCATCTTCAGTCCGTTTTCCATACCTTCCAGAAACGGGTCCACCAGGCGGACGTCTTCTTTCAGGACTCTCTCCAATTCCCAGGTTTGCCACAGCCGGTTTTCCGATGGGAATGTTCCTGCCGCTCTGGGCAGCGTGGACGCCAGGTGCTGGGACTGATTATAGGTCAGGTCCAGGGAGAAGGCTGTCTTCAGCAAATCCAGATATGCCGGGATCGCCGATGTTTCAGCCTTTGTCAGAAACGTCGAGAGAATCAACAACGGGGCGTTCAGCGTATAGCTCCCTTTGCCGAGCATGATGCCGATGGTTCTCAACACATCATCCAGAAGTCGGCTGTCACCGTATCGAATCACCGTTGCCAGGTGCGTCGCATAAATGCGGGCGAGGGTGGGTCCCTGGGAGGCCGCTTCATGGATCATATCCATATAACGCCGGTTCCTGTGGTCGGGTACGCGACCGGCGAGCAAAAGCAACCCTCGAATATATTCCCGGGCAAAAGAGGGCTCTACGGACAGACTCCAAAGGGCCTCTTCCTGGATGTGCTCCCAGTCGTCGTCAGGAATGTCCGGTGCGTGACCATGGATGTCCCCCGCAAGAAATTCCGCCGAGTCAGGATCGGCTATGGTGAGTTTTTCGATAAAACGGTCTGAAGGGGATGGGTTCACGGAATTGGACTCATTCGAGGCTTTATATTATTAAGTATAATTTCGGATTTAGAAATCTCACATCTTGTCACCCCTACCGCACCTCCCCCCTCAAGGGGGAGGACTTCATATCCCTCCCCCGGAGGGAGGGATGACAGGGAGGGTGGTTAATGATGATGGTTGAAAGTAATCTACTGATTCCGTTGGGAAAGCACTGGTTATAAAGTCCTTGAAATTTCTAGTCAGAAAAGGTCATCGACCAACTCCCCCAGCGTCTCCTGCAGTTTGGTGTCATCGGTCAGTGGCAGACAGATCGCCGAGTTACAGGCGTTTGCCGGATCAATCCCGCGGTTTATGAGCTGTGCCGCATAAATGAGCAGGCGTGTACTGGCGCCTTCCATCAACCCGTATTCCCGAATATTACGGATTTTTTGGGCCAGCGTGACCAGCCGACGGGCGGTCTCTGGCTCTATGCCGCTTTCATAGGCGACAATTTCCGTCTCGGGGGCTTCGTCCGGGTAATTGAAATCGATGGATATAAATCGTTGTCGGGTACTTTGCTTGAGATCCTTTAGAACCGACTGGTAGCCGGGGTTGTAGGAAATGACCAGCAGGAAATTCGGATGGGCCACCAGGGTCTCTCCCTTTTTATCAATGGGAAGGGTCCGCCGGTTGTCGGTCAGCGGGTGGATGACCACCGTGGTATCCTTTCGGGCTTCGACAACTTCATCCAGATAGCAAATGGCCCCGCTGCGAACGGCCCGGGCCAATGGTCCGTCCACCCAGACCGTTTCCTCGTCCTTCAACAAGTAGCGGCCGATCAGGTCGGAGGCAAACAGGTCTTCATGACAGGCTACGGTAATCAGGGGCCGTTTGAACCGATAGGCCATGTATTCCACGAACCGGGTTTTGCCGCATCCCGTCGGCCCTTTCAGCATGACGGGCAGTCGGGCATCGTAAGCGGCTTCAAATATCTTGACCTCGTTGCCGATACTCAGATAATAAGGTTCATTTTCAATCAGGAGCCCGCCGGTCTTGGAATCGATATTATACATCATCAAAGTTTCCCGTTTATGATATCATATGTCATCAAAGTTCCCCGTTTATATTGACACCCTTGAATGCCGTTCTACATTGGCGTTGGTTTAAACTGACGAGAAGTTACGATAAGTAATATAAATGACAAGCAATAGCAACATGGTGCATCGGCTTGCCGCCGGTGACAAAAAGATCGTCCTGGTAGGCACCGCGCACGTGTCCAAAGACAGTGTACAACTTGTCGAGCAGGTCATTCAGGACGAGCAGCCCGATACGGTGTGTGTCGAACTCTGCCAATCGAGATATCAGGCCATCCGACAGCAGGATCACTGGCAGAACATGGATATCGTCCGGGTGATCAAAGAAAAAAAAGCGATGCTTCTCCTGTCCAACCTGCTCCTCGCGTCATTTCAAAAGCGGATCGCCAAGAAGTTCGATATCCGTCCCGGCCAGGAAATGATTCAGGCCATTGAATCGGCGGATGCCATCGGCGCCAACGTGGAAATGGCGGACCGTGATATTCGGGTGACCCTGCTGAGAACCTGGCGGGCAATGGGGCTATGGGGAAAGCTGAAGCTCGTGTTTCAACTTCTGATGTCTCTTGGCGACGTCGACGAGATCGAGGAAGAGGACATCGAGAAAATGAAACAGGAGGATATTCTGGAATCTCTCCTGGCGGAAGTCGGAAAGTCCCTTCCCCAGCTCAAGGAGATTCTGATCGACGAACGGGACCTCTATCTCACAGAGAAGATCAGGTCCGCCCCCGGCAACACAATCGTTGCCGTCGTCGGGGCAGGTCATGTCCCCGGTATCCAGGACCACTGGGACCAACAGATCGACATGAATCGGCTGGAAACGCTGCCCCCGCCGTCCGGCATGGGGAAAGTCCTCAAATGGATGCTGCCGGCAGCCATTCTTGGCCTGCTGGCATATGGTTTTTTTTCCGGAGGGGTTCGGACCGGATCGAACATGCTCGGATTGTGGATTCTGGCCAACGGGCTGCTGGCGGGTGTCGGCGCGGTAATTGCCCTTGGCCATCCGCTGACCATAATCTCTTCCGTCCTTGCAGCGCCTCTTACCTCACTGAATCCGATGATCGCGGCGGGTTGGGTGTCGGGGCTCGTCGAAGCGGTGTCCCGAAAGCCAAAGGTAAAAGATTTCGAGAGCCTTTCCGAAGACATCTCTTCTGTAAAGGGCTTCTGGAAGAACAAGGTTACCCGCATTCTTCTGGTGGTGGTGTTCACCAATTTGGGCAGCATAGTGGGCACAGCGGTGGCCCTGCCGTTGATGCTCAAAGTGCTTTAAAAAAAAGGTTTGCCGGTTGGCCCGTCTGCCCGTCACCCGTCAGCCCGCCCGTCGGGTCGTAGTTCCTATAGTAGGGCCGGGCACCGTACCGGCCATTATTTTTTTAAAAATCCCTTCTTCGCGCGCTTCGTGGTCTAAATAATCTGTGACTCTTTCAGATTCTACCGGGCCGATTGACAATCATCCTGCCTTCAAGCATGCTTTCCGCATATATTTTAAAGGTCAACGTGTTACTCGTGTCATGCCGGCGGAGGAGGCTGTGTCACAATTGGACATAATGGTGATTTTCAATTTTTGTCATTCCGGACCCGATCCGGGATCCATTTGTTTTCATTAAGGGCCGGTCACTGTACCGGCCATTCCTTTTTTACGAATACCCTTTTTATGCCCTGAGCTTGTCGAAGGGTTAGCCCGTTTGACAATTATCCAGCCTTCAAGCATTCTTTCCGCATATTTCCTTGGGACCTTGAAACATGACACGTTCAGAATTCATTAGAGCAGTGGTGGCAAATCCGGATGGAGAGATTTTCGATCTGGACGGTTACGCAGCGGTGGGAGCGGATGGTCCGATGTTGGCACCGCTCAATACAACCGATACCATTTCTCTTCCCTTCGGCGGCGAGCTGATGATGCTTCCTCATCGCCGTCCAATCGTCTTGAACCTGGAAAATCAGCAGCTTGAATGCATTGCTGAGAACCCATACATTCCCGGCGAACCGATTTCACCGGTGGCGGCGTTCAATTCGCCAGGGTATGTGGCGACCCATGTCTGTGCGTACGAGGCACCCGGAAATGCTTCTCCTCTCCCGCTCTTTTCGTACGGAGCCGTCGGCTGGGCTCGGGGGGGATTCCGCTCCGCTGCGGTCCGGGTAGAGTGGGAACGACGTCAGGATCTGCGTTTGATGCCCCATGATGGCGTGCTGAGCGGAATACAGGAGATGCGGCTTCATTTGCCTGGCAATCGGCTCCGGGAACATCTCGAGAACTGCGCCCTAATATATGGATGCCCGGCCGGAAAGAATTTTTTTCTCCAACGGTATGAAGCGCCGCTGCCGACCTCTGCCCGATGCAATGCTAGATGCCTTGGCTGCCTGTCACTGCAGAGCGATTCAGATATTCCGTGCAGCCAGCAGCGTATCGAATTTACCCCAACCGCCGAAGAAATTGCCCAGGTCGCGCTCGTTCATCTCAGAGCGGTCGATCGGGGTGTTGTCAGTTTCGGGCAAGGTTGTGAAGGCGATCCTCTCCTGGCAGCCCATGTGATTGAACCGGCAATAAAGATAATTCGACAGGAAACCCGGCGGGGAACCATAAACCTGAACACCAATGCCAGCCGTCCGGAGATCATTTCCAGATTGTTAAATGCCGGCCTCGACAGCCTCCGCGTCAGTCTCAACAGCATTCGCGCAGACCACTACAATGCCTACTTCCGTCCCAGTGGGTACGGATTCGGAGATGTCCTGGAAAGCATCGATCGAGCCGTCGATCACGGCGCGTTTGTGTCCATCAACTACCTGAACATCCCCGGTTTCACGGATCAACCCGAAGAAATCGATGCGCTCATTGAGTTTCTTTCAAGGCACCGGGTTCACATGATCCAGTGGCGAAATCTCAATTATGATCCCCAGCAGTATTGGATAACGATGGAGAATGTGTCATCCGGCGGGGATCCGATCGGTGTTCGAAATGCCTTGAATCGTATCCGGGATGCCTTTCCGAATCTTAAATTCGGATATTTCAATCCACCGAAAGAAAAATTCAAGAGAGTGCATCGACGTATCTACTGAGCCGATATCTGTGGGTCTGATATTCTCCCTTGTGTTTAGGCATGCAAAAAGGATTCAAGGATTCAAGGGTTCAAGGGGTCGAGTGAAATACTAAAATCCTCTTTAAACTAAATCTCTGCAGACTGTTTGAGTCAAGCGGAAATCTTGTTAAACGGAGCAGCGGGGATAGGAATTGTTTCCCGTCACAAAAGGGCAGGTAAACAAGTCACCTTGAAGGCGGATGAGCCTTTTGCACGATGAGCGACATCGTCGCGTTTAATAAAATCGTTACACGATTTTATTTGGACAAGGCTTTTAGCGATGTCAGGAAGATATTCTATTCCATATCTTCATCGGCCGGTACGGTGCCCGGCCCTACATTAGGGCAGAGGCAGTCAATAAGTAGGGCGGGGCACTGCCCCCGCCTAATGAGTATCATATCGAAATAGTTGAGATTGAAAGAATGCTTAAGGCCTTGATAAACAATTTCAGAACAACCCCTTGAACCCTCGAATCCTTGGATCCTCGGACCCTCTACTCCGACTGTTTTTAAAGACGCATCAGAGGATATGACACTACGGCCATGAAATATTTATCTGCCAGAGTCAAATTTCAACATTCTGAACCTGAGTTAACCGCCGATGTGATTGCCGAAGTATTCCACGGATTCGGCATCCAGGGGGTGGTGATCGAGATCCCGCGACAGGAGAATGATGTCGATTGGGCCGATGACGCCCCAAAAGAAGCGGCCGACAGTGCCGTGACAGGCTATTTCCCGGTAACCCACCAAACGGACGAGTGGTGTCGAAAGCTCAATGAAGGGGTTCGCGCCCATCAGCAGAGGCTATCGTTTCAATACAACATTCAATACAGTCATGTGGATGAGGAAGATTGGTCCGAATCATGGAAAGCATATTTCTGGCCGGAGCGGATTGCCGAGCGGCTCGTGGTGAAACCAACCTGGCGGGAGTTTGAACCCGGTCCGGAAGATATCGTTCTGGAAATTGACCCGGGTATGGCATTCGGGACAGGGACCCATCCTACCTCGTCCTTATGTCTTGCCCGAATTGAACGTCACATTCGGCCGGGTGACCGTTTTCTCGATGTCGGAACCGGGTCCGGTATTCTGCTGATCGCAGCAGCCAAGCTGGGGGCTTCCGAAGGAATAGGGATCGATAATGATCCGGTGGCCGTCGAGGTGGCCGGGAAAAACCTTGCTGTCAATCATATCGATCCGGATCGTTTCCGGGTCATCCAGGGAGATTTGACCGACGCAGCCGATGGACACTTCGATGTTGTTGCTGCCAACATTCTAACCCCCGTGATTCTTAAATTGATTCAAAATATTGGCAACGTGTTGAAATCCGGCGGAGCGCTGATCGTTTCGGGGATCACCGAAGAAAATCGAACCAGGGTCATCGAAGAATTACAGGCGTTTGGCATGAATCCTGTCGAGATTCAAGAGAAAGAAGGGTGGGTGGCTATTGTCGCCAAACGACATAATTAATCGTGTGTCTTTTTTCTTTCTTTTGAATTTGTTCTGGGTTCATAAACAAAAGTATCGCTTGGTAAACAAACGATTCTGTCACCCCCACCGATCCTCCCCCATCAAGGGGGAGGTCAAATATTTCCCTCCCCTGGGGGGAGGGATGGCAGGGAGGGGGTACAAGGGGCCATTCAATTAAATGCCTGATAAGATTTATTCCTTGTTCATTCTGAGGAGACTTTCGACGTGAACCAGAGCTGGTACCGATTCGGCATCATCCTTGGCCTTGCGCTGAGTGTGGCACTAACTTACTGGTCGGTGTCGGATTTCGAATTTGTCCAGTACGACGACCCGACCTATGTAACGGAAAATACGCACGTACTCAGTGGCGTGTCCTCGGATAACCTGCTGTGGGCGGCCACCACCTTTAAAGCCAGCAACTGGCATCCGATCACCTGGCTGTCCCACATGGTCGATGTGGAATTGTTCGGTGTCCAGCCGGGCGCTCACCATCTAATCAATCTTCTTCTTCATCTCCTGAATACACTTCTTCTCTTTGACCTCCTGCACCGGATGACCGGGGCAACATGGCGAAGCGCATTTGCCGCCGCCCTTTTCGGACTCCATCCGCTTCACGTAGAATCGGTGGCATGGATTGCCGAACGGAAAGATCTGCTATGCACATTTTTCTGGTTGTTGGCGACAGGTGCCTACCTGCAATATACACGGCGGCCGGATATCCGGAGATATGGAAGTATCCTCGTGTTTTTTGCACTGGCCCTGATGTCCAAACCCATGGCGGTGACGTTTCCGTTTACCCTGCTGCTCCTGGATTACTGGCCGTTAAACAGATTCCATCAACAGCCTGTCAGGTCAGCCCTTCGGACGCTTGTCGGTGAAAAGATGCCGCTCTTTGCGATGTCTGCGATTTCATCCGTGGTGACAGTAGCGGCGCAGCATGGAGGGGGGGCGGTGGCATCGCTCGAGACGATTCCGTTGAGCGATCGACTGGTGAACGCATTGATGAGTTATGGAACCTATCTTCTCAAAACCATATGGCCCGTAGATTTGGCCATTTTCTATCCCTTTACCGGTCAGGTACCCGTTCCGGCGCTGTTGCTGGCTATCGGCCTGTTAGTGGCAGTGACAGTTCTGGTGATCAACCGCGCTGCACACCGGCCGTTTCTGCCGGTTGGGTGGTTCTGGTATCTTGGCACGCTGATTCCCGTGATCGGACTGGTTCAGGTGGGGGGACAGGCCATGGCGGACCGGTATATGTACATACCGAGCATCGGCCTTTTTATCATGGTTTCCTGGGGATTGTCCGCACTGGCAGACAACCGGGTTCCCACGGTTTTTCTGACTCTGAGCGGTGTCGCCCTCCTGATCAGCAGTTCCATCATGACCCACCAGCAGCTTCAATTCTGGACATCCAGTGAAACGCTCTTTTCACGGGCCATCGCTGTTACCACGGATAACTGGCGGGTTCACGTAAATCTGGGAAGTGTGCTGGAATCTCAAGGCCGATATCAGGAGGCGTTCGACGAATATCAAAAGGCGGGCCGAATCCGGCCGGATCGAGCGGATATTTTCTATAACATGGCCCATGCCGCCGGGGCCATGGAACGCTGGCCCGATGCCGTGGCACTTTATCGGGCGGCCCTCCGTTTGGACCCGGCGTTCGACAAAGCCCATTACAACCTGGCCAAGATCTATGTTCGTTTAGAGGACTCAGGGCAGGCCCTGGATCATTTACAGGAGGCCGTCCGCATCAACCCCGAATTTGTGGAAGCCTACAACGATCTCGGTGTTCTGCTGTTCAATATGGGCAAACCGGCCGAGGCGGCAGCCGCTTTCCAGAAAGCGCTGTCCATCAAACCGGACTATTTCGAAGCCCGGAGCAATCTGCACTACATTGGGGTCAAACCTTGACGGGCTGTTGCCCGAACCGGTTTTATCGAGCCGTCTTTAGCTCCATGACGCATGCTCTTTCAACCAACATGGGAGCATGATTTCAAT
>JGI24672J20091_10000337_pt1 | contig 13694 bp, 11 predicted proteins | sample OlaalgELextract2_FD_20091 | JGI IMG/M metagenome (IMG submission 20091) | reverse complement strand
GCGACTCAGATCGCAATTAAATCATGCTCCCATGTTGGTTGAAAGAGCATGCGTCATGGAGCTAAAGACGGCTCGATAAAACCGGTTCGGGCAACAGCCCGTAAATGTACGGCCCCTGTGCACGGTCGTTCGTCGATTTACGGTTGCCGTCATCGAATGCTTTCCAATCCAAAGTTATATCTCACCCGCCGGCGCTCGAGCTCCCAGTGAGGAACACACACACACAGATTTCTGTATGGAACATTTCTTACCTCTGTGTTCTCTGTGAGCTCTGTGAGAGATTTTTATCTCACCAGCCGGCGCTCGAGCTCGCAGAGACCCCGGAGAGAAAAAACATTGAGATTCTCATTAATGATAGTTTTTCTCTGTGCGCTCTGTGAGAGATTCATATCTCGCCCTCCACCGCTACGGCGAGGCGCTGTATTCGCGGATCAGAGTGCTGACGGGCACCCCATTTGGTGCCGATGCCTGGGGATCAATCGCCACAAGTCGTGACCAGGATTCAACATCGGCCTTGTTGTCCTTCAGATCGTGGATGAGGACGATACCCTTGTTGTACATCGCGATCTTATGCCGCGGATCGACCTTCAGGGCCTGATCAAAAGCCTTGATCGCCTCTTCGGGCTGCTTGGTTCTTCGGTACATTACCCCGAGATCGGTCCAGACATCCGCATTGTCCGGCTCCTGCTCGAGGGCAACGCGATAGGTCCGGATGGCCTCGGTGTACTGCTCCGTGTCAAAGTAGAGATGACCTAGCTGTATCCAGGCGGCGGTGTTCTTCGGGTTCGCCGAGGTCTCCTGTTCAAGCTGCAGAATACGCGTGGCATGAGCCTCTTGGCGTTGCTGGGGGTTGGCCGGCTGTTGGGCGGCGGTCGGCATCTGGTCGGTTTTCAGAATCGTCAGTACGATGCCTGCAAAAAAGCCGACAAAGAAGGATACGAATACGGCAAATAACAAGGTCTGCGTTTTGACGTAGCCGGTTTTTTGGACATTATGTGTTGCCATGGCTTCTCCAATTAGCCTATCGGTAGGATAGGGTCAAGGCGCGGACAAACCTGTAATTCGATCAGCGACATCGTCGCGTTTCATAATATCGTTTCGCTGCTATTGGCACCGTTGCCATCTTATCGTATACCGATGGTCAGCTGAAAACCTATGCAGTGTCCGGCTGATGTCCAGGGGCCGACACACCCCGTCCCGAACCGATGAGAAAAAAAACATTGCCAGAATCCTCGTCCCTGCAGTTTGCGACTCGAATCGGTATCGCCACGTTGTGCCGGCTGGTCCTGAATACAGCACGGCGGTTTGCCTATCCCTTCGCTCCGGTGCTGAGCCGGGGACTCGGGGTGTCAATTCCGGCGGTGACATCGATGATTGCCGCCACCCAGGCGACCGGAATCATCGGCATCGTGCTGGGTCCGATGGCCGATCGTGTGGGATACCGTCGGATGATGCTCGCCGGGCTCGGCATGCTGGCGGCCGGCATGCTGGCGGCAGCCGTCCTGCCCCTGTTCGGTGTTGTTCTGGTGGGCCTGATTCTGGCCGGATTGGGCAAAACCGCATTCGACCCGGCCATCCAGGCCTATGTCAGTGAAAGGGTCCGCTTTGAGCGGAGAGGGCTGGCCATCGGGATTCTGGAATTCAGCTGGGCCGGAAGTACGCTGGTGGGGATTCCGCTGATTGCCGTTCTGATCGACAGGGCCGGCTGGCGGTCACCCTTTTTCGCTTTGGGCGCCCTCGCCCTTGTCGGTATTGTCGCCATACTCCTCTTCATACCTGCGGACCCACGGCGTTCAAAAGTCTCCCACGACAAACAAAAGGGGGTCTCCGGCGCGTTTCGGGAGTTAATCGGCAACCGTGTCGCTTGCGGCGTGCTCGGGTTCATATTTTTTGTCAGTCTCGGCAATGACAATCTGTTTGTCAGCTACGGCGCCTGGCTGGAAGCTTCGTTTCAGGTAAATATCCTGCTGCTGGGCGCCGTCACCGGCGCCATCGGTTTTGCGGAACTGGCCGGAGAAGCCCTGGTGGCTCTGATTTCAGATCGCCTCGGTTTGAAGCGGGCCGTGATTGCCGGAGTCGTTCTATGCGCCCTCAGCTACGGCCTGTTACCCATGGCCGGCAGATCCCTGCCGGTTGCCGTTGTCGCACTCTTCACGGTGTTTCTGGCCTTTGAATTTACCGTGGTGTCCGGCATTTCTCTCTCCACCGAGCTGCTGCCGGAATACCGGGCCACGATGATGGCCGCTTTTTTTGCCGTTGCCGGCATCGGCAGAATTGTCGGTGCCCTCGCCGGCGGGACCATCTGGGTGGTTGCCGGTATTTCGGGAATCGGCATGGCATCCGCCTTTTTCAGTACACTGGCGCTGCTGTCGTTGATGTGGGGGATGAAAGGGTGGCAGAAGTAAGTGGCTCATTACATGCCCGGGTCAGGGTATGCGTCCATCAGCCGCTCCCGTATCCTTCGATTAATCTCCAGTTTTTCCAATGAGAGTTTGATGACGTCCCGGGCCAGGTCTTTCTCCTGCATGTATCGGTTAAAATAATCGACCAGCTCGTCGTATCGATCCAGTCCACATACCGGAATCAAGGCGGCCACGACACGCTCGTAAAGCAGGGGGTGGAATGCTTCGATCCGCTCCAGATTGGCGGTGTACCATGTCCATAAATGGGGCATGGCATAAGGATTCGCCGCCATGGCTACAATCGGTATGAATTTGTTTCGGTCCGGAATCGTACCCAGGGTAAATTCCAGGGCCCGTTCTATCAACGACGACTCACGGAAACATCCGATGGCGGAGGTAATCTGCAGGCGCTCGTGCTCGCTGTCCGTGGATCTGAGACGGTCCTCGAACCAGTCGAACGTTTCGCCGTCGCCAAACAGGGCACCGGATTGCATAATGCTTTTTAGAATATCCGGATGAACCGGAGAGCCGGATGTCAGCTGATCAAAGAGGGTGCGGGTCCTTTTTTCGGCGTCTTTCGATCCGTACAACACCGCCTGAAACAGGATCTGGTCCCTTAAGTTGGATGTTCCGTGGGATTCTCCGTCGTCGGGTTCATATCCGATCCGGGCCAGGGCCCCCTCTACCATGGCCAGGGCAGCCGCGCCGATGCGCTTTTGGGCGCTTTGATCGGCAATCAAAAAGGTTCCAAAAAGATTGCTCGTCAGGCTGATCAACGGCAGGAACGCATCTTCATCATGGTAAACGCGCAGGAACGAGAGATATTCGTCAAGGGGAACAAGACCCGAGCAAAATAAGGCATGGAGATCGTTTTGGAGCCCCCACCGGTCAATTTCCGGCAGCTCTTTGGTGAGAACCCGGGCTCCAAGGGCCTCGATATTGACGGGGTCCCTGTATAACACCCTGTAGAATCCGGTATGTTCCGGGTTGATTTTATAAGCGGCGACGTGGTCACCGATATCGATCGTTCCGTGTTGGCCGTCGAGAAGCATTTGGGCGTCGAATGGATCGCCGCTCTCCGGAAACACGCGCACGGTCACCGGAACCTGCCAGGTACTCTCAGCGCTTCCAGGGAGATAGGAAAATCGGTTCTGGGTGATGGCCAGCAGATGGCCGTCCCGTTGGACTTCGATCATCGGATAGCCGGGCTGTTCGATCCAGCTTTTCATCATACGGGTAATCGGCAGTTGGGAGATGTTTTCAAAGGCTTCCCACAGATGCCTGCTGGAAGCGTTACCGTAGGCGTGGGACTCCAGGTAATGCCGCAATCCTTTTTGGAAGTCGTCATGACCGATAAAACCTTCAAGCTGCCGAAGGATGCTGCCGCCCTTGCTGTAGATGATGGGCGCCGTGCTGGTGTTGATGACCACATGTTCGCCGCCCGGGATTTCGATGGAGAACGTCTCCTGCAGCGCATCCCGCTTCAAGGCGGCTTCTGTCTGGGTATGGATAAACTGGTCCCATATGTGCCACTCCGGATAATAGTGGTCCACGACGCCAAACCCGAAATAGGTGGCGAAGCTTTCGTTTAACCACAGGAAAGTCCAGTCATTGGGCGTCACCAGATTCCCGAACCATTGATGGGCGATCTCGTGGGCGATAACTTCACAGATGCGCTCTTTCCCGGCGCTGGAGGTGGTACCCGGATACAGCAGCAACAGATTTTCACGAAAGGTAATGGCACCCCAGTTCTCCATAGCGCCAAAGGCAAAGTCGGGGACCGCGATCACGTCAAGCTTTGAGAGAGGGTAAGGTAAGTCATAGTACTGCTCGCAGAATTGAAGCGCTTGTCGGGTGAATTCAAGCCCGAATTCGGCGTAGGTTGCCGCCTTGGGAACGGCGAGGGCCCGAATTCTACGATCTGTCGAATCCTGAAGGGCGTCGAATTCCGCGACTCCGAAAAAAACGAGGTAGGTGGACATCGGTGGCGTGGCTTCGAACACGACCCGTTTTCTGTCGTTTTCAAGCCCGGTTTCTTTTTGAATGGCGGTGTTTGACACAGCCGTCAGGTGGGCATCGCAGATCAGCTCAACCTCAAAGACCGATTTCACACCCGGATGGTCGATGCATGGAAACGCTCGTCTCGCATCGCTTTCCTGAAACTGGGTGACGGCCATATAGCGTGGCCCGCCGTCGTCGCCGGTGTAACGGCTGCGATAAAACCCGGCCATCCGGTCATTGATCAGACCTTCGTATTCAATCCGTAGGTTGATCTCGCCGGTCCGTTCTCCGGGCAAATCGATTGCCACCGTTTCTTTTTCAGGATCTATCCTGAAGGAACAGGGGGTATCTCCACGGTCCTCCTGGGAAATGACCTTCCAGACGGCCAGTTCGAGACTATTTAAAAGAATATACCGGCTTGGACGATCTGCATGAAACCGGATGGTTGCCGTCCCTGAAAAACGAAATCGGTCGAGATCCGTATCGATACGGATGTGATAATGTAATGGACGCATCATATCCATAAGGCCTCCTGTGTCATTGGGTATCCACCGCGGACGAAGAATGAACGGTTGAATATAGTACACGATCACGACAACTCAACCAGGTCGACTGTACGGTCATCGTTTCCATGTTTCTGCAAACGGAACATATTTATGACAACCACTTTATATATCGGAACCACATTGTCCTGGAAGATGCATCCGCTCTCCATGTTCGGCCATATCGGTAATGATTCCACTGTTGCAGTTTTTCTTCGCTTATACTAAAATAATTAAATCATCTCACGATTCGTTGTCGTTCAATAGATCCTTGGACCGTCCTCTCGAACCAGTACGGGGAAGAACCTGATGGTTATGGTTATGTCGTGCGCGTTAACCTGGACGTACTCAACGGGAAGGGATCATGCGGTATCTTGAACACACCCGGCGATGTGTTGTGGTGTACCTTGTCTGTCTGGCAACCGTCGTTGTGCCGTTTACCGCACTCGCCCAGGATCTATCCGAAGAGCAAAAAGAGCTCCAACAGGCCGTCGCCGTATCCGAGGGGATTGGTGACTCCGTCTTTAAAGAGGCCTCCCGCGTCAGTCGTGAGCTTCAGATGGGGGCCCGCTCTTTGTTTACTCGAGATCCCCTGGGCTGGGATATCGACACCATCGATTTCCTCACCAACTGGTTATTCTCTCTTCCTCTGAAGATTCCGGCTTTTCTCAGCAGCATACAGGAACAGAGCCGGCTGTTGGGTGCGGCCGGATCGCTGTTCGTGTTTATTCTTCTGCTGGCTGTGCTCTACAGCCTGCTATGGCAGGGACGGGTCTTGACGGTGCTGGAAGAGAGATTCAAGGTTCTGAATACATGGCTGCCCCAGGCAACCTACCCCTACTATCTTGCGCTTTTAAGAATTGTTGTCGCCTCCCTGGTACCGCTCCTGCTGCTGGGCGGATTTTCGCTGGTACGGGCATTTATTCCCTCCCGTATGCCTTGGTTCCTGTTTATTGAACGTCTATTGATCCTGTGGACCATCGGCGCCGTTCTGTTGCATTTTTTAGGAGAATTACTTCTGAGAGACCTGTTCCGGGTGTCCCGAAAATACGGACGTACACTTTATAATATCTCGCGCGTCGTCGTACTTTATATTTTACTGGCTGTCGGTGTCATCTGGGCTGCTGAAACCTTTCACATGCGGCAGGATGTGCAGGCCTTCATCCGCTTCATCATATCGCTGTCGATTGTCTGTGCACTGATTCCGCTGCTGCTAAAAAAACAGGCTCTTCTTTCTCTTCTACCGGAATTGCCTTACCGTGCATACCAGAATTTCATCAACGCCCTGGAACGGTATTACTTCCCGGTCATCTTTTTTACCTTTCTCACCGGTCTCATGTGGTGCGTCGGATATCAACGGCTTGCAACGACACTTTGGACCAAAACATGGGCCGTGGCCGGCTCCTTCGTGCTGATTATGATCGGCTACCATGTGTTGAGTGGTCTGTTGAATCTCTGGGTGGAGAAAAAGGGTGTTGAGGACGAGGAGGCCAAGTTTCTCTATGACGCGCTGCGCGCGTTGTTGAGATACATTACCGGCCTGGCTACGGTGCTGGTCGCCCTGCACCTGCTTGGATTTTTGAGACCGCTCCAGGGGGTCCTGTCCCTGCCCATCGTGACCATCGGCGAAACACCGTTGTCCGTGTGGATTCTCGGCAAGGCCCTTATTATACTGATCGCCATTCTCTACGTGACGCGGCTGCTGCAAGCCTACCTGACCTATAAAATATATCCGCCCCTTGGTATTGAAAGCGGTCTCGCCTACGTACTCAATACCTTTCTGAAGTATACCGGTCTCGTCCTGGGTCTTCTCTTTTCCCTGGCGGCCGTAGGCATTGACTTTCGGATTTTTATGGTGTTTGCCGGGGCGGTGGGGATCGGTCTCGGGCTCGGGATGCAGGCCATCGCAGCCAATCTGATCAGTGGATTCAGTCTTATCTTCGGCCGAAAACTCCGGAAAGATGACTGGATCCAGGTGGGCGAGACACGTGGCGTCGTCACCGATATATTCCTCCGTGCCACGAAGGTTCGCACACGGGACAATATCGAATATCTCATCCCCAATTCGGATTTTATATCCAAGACGTTTGTCAACTATACCCTGTCCACACCGATGATCCGGATTCATATACCGGTGCGCGTTGGCTTTGATAGCGATCCGAGCACGGTGAGCCGGGTACTGGTGGAAACGGCCGAGAAACATCCGGAAGTTGAGATCTACCGCGAACCGGAGGTGAGTTTTGTGGGTTATGGAGACAATTCGTTGCATTTCGAATTGCTCGTCTGGATTGATATTCGGGATATCGCCGCGTGGCGAATCCGCAGCCGGCTGTATTTCGGCATATTCAAGGCATTCCGGCGGGAAGGTATTCGTGTTCCCTTGCCCCAGCGGGATCTGCACCTGCGGACGGCTCCCGACTGGATGAAACCAGGCCAATAACCCGTGTATTGCGCCGAATGGAGGCTTATATGGCCAAGCGCACTCCTTCAATTATTCGATCAGATGTGTGATACTGCTCAGCGGGAGGCACTTCGAGGCGACGCCGCAGTCAACCTACTGCGAGCCTCGAATAACGCGGATTGAAACGATTTCATGCAATTTTCGGGATGAGGATAGAATCCATGACAAACCGGGGAGAATTTGAAAAAGTAAACCGATCATCGACATCCCTTTACGGGGCGCGCAAACTTCTTGTGTGCGGATATGCGGCTGCCGCCCATCAGGAGCTGCTGGAATTTTTAAAATATATCGGTCTGGATTCCATCCCCATTGTGTTTGCCTCCGACAAAGATATCGATCGCCCGTTGAAAGACATGATGGCACGCGCGGACCGGAGTGGAATGGGGGCGGGCTCTACGATCCACCGGGCCATCATCCTGTCCGGACTTACAGAGAAAGAAGTGCACACCCTGATTGGCGGATACCGACAAGCCGGAGGGCCGGAGCAGCTCTGGGCCGTGTTGACCCCCATTTCCGAAGGCTGGCCGCTGAGACAGCTGCTTGAAGAATTGGAGGCGGAGCATCAGGCCATGAAACAGCGAAAACAGGCATCGGACCGCTAGCCCGGACATTGCATGAAATCTTTTCAGGTCGTTGATCAGTTTTTTAACGTGACACATTGCATCGCGGCACTATGCAGCAGCAATTACGTTAAAGCGCTGATGTTGTTTCTTGTTAGCCATTTGCTGAAAAGATTTCATGCAATGTTCGGGATAGCCCGGGTATGACATGAACTCTTTTGAATGATGCATCGACCGGGGCAACCGCTTATGATGAACCAATCGGAGCCCGGCGTTTCTCCCGGCCTGGTCCTTTTCATCGGTGTGGCGGCCATCTCCACGGGAGCCATATTTGCACGGATGGCGGATGCACCGGCTTTGGTGGTGGCCGCGTATCGCGTGGGTCTGGCCACCCTGGTACTGGCTCCGGTCGCCATGGTCCGTTCCCGGCGCGAGCTGTTGGGGCTCTCGTCCAGGGATCTCTGGATGGCCGCGTTGTCGGGCTTCTTATTGGCGATCCACTTTGCCGCCTGGATATCTTCCCTGGAATACACGTCCGTAGCCAACAGTGTCGTTCTGGTGAACACCAATCCGATATGGGTCGGTATCCTGGCCCCTTTCCTTGTTGGGGAGACCATACGGCGTTCGACCCGGATCGGGATCGGGCTCAGCGTTTGTGGCGGGATCGTTATCGGAATCGGGGACATCGCGGTTGGGCGAGATGCCCTGTTTGGCGATGCCCTGGCTCTGGTCGGCAGTGTGGCCATGGCCCTGTACCTCCTGATGGGAAGAAACCTCCGCAGAAAGCTTTCGCTGACGGCCTATGTGGTGCTATGTTACGGGAGTGCCGCCGTCATTCTCTGGGGATGTGTTCTGGCAGCAGGCCTGCCGGTGGCAGGCTTTGAACCCCAAACATGGGCCTGCTTCTGGGGACTTGCGTTGGTCTCCCAGGTGATCGGCCACACCAGTTTCAACTGGGCGCTGCGATGGCTCGGCGCCGGTGTCATCGCGGTCGCGCTTCTCGGGGAACCGATAGGGGCGACCATTCTTGCGTACATGCTCTTCGGTGAAGGGTTGACATGGTATAAGGTTGTGGGAGGGGCGCTCATTTTGTCGGCCATTTACATAACGGCGGTGGGGGAGAGAAATGGTGAGTGAAAAACACAGGATTCAAGGGGCCAAGGGTTCAAGTGAAAAGATAGAGAAGGGACCGAGGCGCGCTATAAGCGAGTAGAATTCAAGGGACCATTGAAGTTCTGTAAAATTTCAATCACTTAAAGGACAGGAGATTTGGGCTTTATTGAGAAATGGGAATTGGTTGACACAAATCGAGACATCGCAGAGGTCTAAAGAATGCTGTACGCTCTCAACGGATCCTTAGAAAAAACCCTTGACCCCTTGACCCCTCGGCTCCTTGCACCCTTTTCTGCCAACGAGCGACTTTGTCGCGTTTCATAAAATCGTTAACGATTTTATTTAAGGAGGAATTCCATGTCCTACCAAAATTTGCTCTTTCACGTCGAGGACGGGGTCGGATCCATCACGTTCAACCGACCCAAGGCGCTCAACGCGTTGAATAACGCTTTGCTTGCAGAGTTTTCGGATTTGCTGGCTGAAGTGGCGGGAAACGAAGAGATTCGTGTACTGTTGCTGACCGGTGCCGGGGACAAAGCGTTTGTTGCCGGGGCCGATATTACGGAACTGGCCACATTCAATCCGCTCCAGGGCAAGGCCTTTGCCAAAAAAGGCCAGGAAACGATTCAAATGCTCCAGGAATTGCCTATCCCGGTGATTGCCGCGGTCAACGGTTTTGCGCTGGGGGGTGGAACTGAAATGGCCCTGGCGGCGGATTTTATTTACGCCTCGGAGAGTGCTAATTTTGGCCTGCCGGAGATTACTCTGGGGATAATTCCTGGATTCGGGGGGACCCAACGGCTTCCGCGACTGATCGGAAGCAACCTGGCCAAGGAAATGATCTTTACGGGAAACATGATCAAGGCCCGGGACGCACTGGACATGGGAATCGTCAACCGGGTGTGCCCCCCCGAGTCACTCATGACGGAAACGATGGATACGGCCAGGAAAATAGCCGCCCGAGGCAAGGTGTCCCTGCGCGCGGCGAAGGAAGCGGTAAATAGCGGATTGAATGCCGATCTGGCAACCGGGCTGCTGGTGGAACTGGATGCTTTTGCACTCTGCATGGCCAGCGATGATGCCAGAGAGGGGACGTCCGCATTTTTGGAAAAGCGTCAGGCCGAGTTCCAGGGAAAACTGAACGAATGACCCGGGAGGCCGGTAGCTGTCCGTCGCGTAACATGAAAAAAGACATCACCGGCGGAGGGTGCCACCGTTTGACACAATTGGAGCCGGTGGTTTATATTTATGGATCACTTCCCAATGAGTTGGAGTTTTTGAATCAATAAACGCTGGAAATCCTACTTGTGTGGGGGTGATCCATTAGGATCCAAGGTTTACCCGCCTATGGCGGCGCCGGAGGCGACCAGGGATTCCAGGATTCAAGGGTTCGAGTGAAAACCATAAAACGGTTAAGTATATAAAAACACTTGAATCCTTGACCCCTTGACCCCTCGGACCCTTTTCGCTCAATAATCGTATACGATTTTATATGGATTCCAAAAAAGGTACGTTTCAGACGGTTTGGGGGGTTGCGCTCCTGCTGGCCGGAATCGGCGTTTTTATCCGGATTCCCCAGGTCATGCCGAAAATTGAAAGCATCGAACAGTTTTCGCAGATATCTTCAATTGTCCGATTCAGTTTTTATTTCATGGGCGCGTTGCTGATAGGGGGCGGTGCTAAAAAAATTTACGGCAACCTGAAGAAGCCCGATTCCGACACGGAACAGGGCGACGGGTGACCAAGTGAAGTGGCAAATTTCCGGATGAGTCGGTGTTCTCAATAGGGTTCAAGTTCGAGTGAAATGATTACGTCAGGGTTCAAGGAGTCGAGGTTTACCCGCCTATGGCGGCCCCGGAGGCGACCAGGGTTTACCCGCCTCAGGCGGGCGGGTAAACCTTGAACCCTTTTCTACCAAAGAGCGACAACGTCGCGTTTCATAAAATCGTGCCACGATTTTATGACACATGAGGTTTCGATATGCCCGCCTTCAAAGCACTTAAAAAGACACCCGACGCCCCTGATCCCAATCTCCAAAGCCTCAAGTCGGAGGTTCAGTACCGAACACAGCTGCAGGAGATTGGAAACAAGATCAATGCGGCTGCCAACCTGGATGAAATCCTTATTGACCTCAAAGACGACATCATCACCCTTTTCGAGGCCGATCGCATCACGATCTACGTTGTCGATGGAAAAAAACGGGAGCTTGTGTCACGCTTCAAATCCGGACAGGAAATATCGGAAATCCGGATCCCCATATCCATCAGCAGTATTTCCGGCTACGCCGCATTTAAACAGAAGATCGTAAACATCCAGAATGTCTATGACGATGCCGAATTGGGACAGATCGATGCGGAATTGAAGTTCGATAAAAGCTGGGATAAAAAGACCGGTTATCATACCAAGCAGGTGTTGGTCTGCCCCATTGTTTTCCAGAAGTACCTTCTTGGCGCGATTCAGCTGATCAATCGAAAAGACGGCAGTTCCTTTACCGGGGTGGACGAACGCTCGGTACAGGAGCTGGCAAAAATCCTCGGTATTGCCCTCTACAACCAGAAACGGATGGCCCGGGGCAGGTCCAATAAATTCACCTACCTCCTCGAAAATCATATTATCACCCAGAAAGAACTCGAGAAAGCGACCACCGATGCCCGACAGGTCAGAAGACCCATTGAAAATGTCTTGATTTCCGACTTCAAGATTCCAAAAGCGGAAGTTGGAAAATCGTTAAGCAATTATTTCAAGATACCCTTCCTCGAATTCAATCCCCAGACGTCGATTCCGGGGGATCTGCTGCAAGGTATCAAGGTGCCTTTCATGAAGAAAAATGTATGGGTGCCGATTCGGAAAGAAGGAGACAAGGTGGTGATCCTTGTCGACAACCCCCACGATCTCCAAAAGATCGACGGTATACGGCTCAACTACCCCGGGAGACCGCTGCAATTCTGCGTGTCTTTGGTATCGGACATCATGGAGTACATCAAGCTGTTTACCCAGGACGAGAAGGAAATCGCCTCGATGGACGACATTCTCTCCCAGCTCGAGGTGCAGGACCAGGAGATTGAGGAGGCCGAAGGTGCCTTTGGGGAGGAAGACAGTGCTGTGGTGCAGCTGGTCAATAAAATTATTCTCGACGCCCATGACAGGAATGCTTCCGACATTCACATCGAACCGATGCCCGGCAAGGAGAATACCGTAGTCCGAGTTCGTGTGGACGGAGCCTGTGCGGTGTACCAGACCATTCCATTCAGCTACCGAAATGCGCTGGTATCGCGTATCAAGATCATGTCCGATCTGGACATCGCCGAAAGACGGAAACCCCAGGACGGCAAGATCAAATTTAAAAAGTTCAGTGGCAAGGATATCGAGCTACGTGTCGCCACGGTCCCCACCTCGGGGGGGATGGAAGACGTGGTCATGCGGATTCTCGCAGCCGGCGAACCGATACCGCTTCACAAGATGGGGATGTCGGAACAAAATTTCGAAAATTTTGTCAGTGTCATCACCCAACCCTATGGCATTATTTTCGTTTGTGGTCCAACCGGTTCCGGGAAGACCACGTCTCTCCACTCCGCCCTGGGATATATCAATAAACCCGATACCAAGATCTGGACCGCAGAAGACCCGGTAGAAATTACCCAGAAAGGTCTCCGCCAGGTGCAAGTTATCCCGAAAATCGGTTTTGACTTCGCATCCGCCATGCGGGCCTTTCTCCGGGCGGACCCGGATGTGATTATGGTCGGCGAAATGCGGGATAAGGAAACCACTTCCATCGGTATCGAGGCGTCACTGACCGGACATCTGGTATTTTCGACCCTTCATACCAACAGTGCTCCAGAAAGCATCACCCGACTGCTGGATATGGGAATGGACCCGTTTAACTTTGCCGACGCGATTCTGTGCATTATGGCACAACGTCTTGCCCGCACCCTGTGTAGTGACTGCAAAGAAGAGTATCACCCCACCCAGGAGGAGTACGACGAACTGAAACGGGAGTACGAAGACGAAACGCGGTTCAAAAAATACATCAAAACCCCATATAACAAGGAATTCAAATTGTTCCGCCCGGATGGCTGCCAGGAATGTAACAGTACGGGTTACCGTGGCCGGATGGCGCTTCATGAGCTTTTGATGGGTACCGACGAAATGAAGCGGCTGATCCAGGAAAAGGCCAAGATGGAAGAACTCAGAGCCCAGGCCATCAAAGACGGAATGACAACACTGAAGCAGGACGGTATCTCGAAGATATTCCGAGACAAGCTGGACCTGCTGCAGGTACGTAAGGTCTGTATTAAGTAGAGCTCAAAGCTGGAAGCTAAAAGTTAAAAGCTTGCCCGCCTTTGGCGGGTTGGAGGTCGGAGGTCGGAGGACAGATGTCGGATGTCTGAGGCTTGCCCGCCTTTGGCGGGTCGGAAGGCAGAGGACAGAGGGCAAAGGAAAGGTTTCAGGTTTCAGGGGACAGGGATTGGAACTGAAAGCTGACGGCTGAAAGATGAAAAGAACAGATGCAGGATACAAGATGCACCCAGCAGAGATCGAGAGCTCATTGATCGCTAGCAGTCCCCTTAATCATGTATCCTGAATCTTGAAACTTGTATCTTGACCCAACCGGCCA
>JGI24672J20091_10000335_pt1 | contig 13726 bp, 8 predicted proteins | sample OlaalgELextract2_FD_20091 | JGI IMG/M metagenome (IMG submission 20091) | reverse complement strand
TATCTGCCTCCTTTTCTGATTTGGCAGAAAAATCAGACAGATAATGACCTCTAACAGTTTTTAGGTCAACTCATCATCTCGTTACGTCTAGTGGCAAGTTAAGTGCACCGAATCCAATTGGTTGGGTATGATCCTCCTGCAATCAAAGTGGATTCGAGTTAAGGAATCGAATATCTTGACAATTATTATTCTGTCGCGTTATTAGTTCTTAGTTCACACTAATCCTGAGTTGACCTTCAATTCACCTGCTATATTCTCCCTCGACCGCCCCGATCCACGTCTCAATTCCCAACATATAATGCGTTTAGTTTTGGAGGTCTCAAATGGCTGATGAAAACTATAAACGCAAACTCACCGCCATCCTCAGCGCGGACGTAGCTGGTTACAGCCGCCTCATGGGAGATGACGAGGCGGCCACCGTCAGTACCCTAAAATCCCATCGCGACCTGATATCCGAAAAAATTGAGGCTTTCAAAGGACGGGTCGTCGACTCGCCGGGCGATAACATTCTTGCGGAATTCAGGAGTATCGTGGATGCGGTTTCATGCGCGGTCGAGATTCAGGATGGGCTGAAAGAGAAAAATTCTGCGCTGCCAGAAAATCGTCAGATGATCTTTAGGGTTGGCGTCAATCTCGGCGACGTCATCCAGGACGGGGAACAAATTTATGGCGACGGTGTCAATATTGCTGCAAGGGTCGAATGTTTGGCAGATCCGGGCGGCATTGCTGTTTCGGGGACTGCTTTTGATCACATCAGAAACAAACTCGAATATGGGTTCCAGTATAGTGGAGAGCATTCTGTAAATAATATCGCCAACCCAGTCAGGATTTATAAGATCTTAACCGCGCCTGAACATGCCGGCAAGGTGATCGGCGAAAAACGATTTATCGGGCAAATGTCCAGGAAGTTGGCCATTGCGACCATCCTTACTTTGGGCATCATTACGGTAGGGTTAATTTCTTACTATGTCTACCTTTACCAATCTGACAGGATTGAATCAGCAACCGTTGAGAAGATGGCCTTCGAGCTGCCTGACAAGCCATCCGTTGTCGTCTTACCCTTCTCGAACATGAGTGGCGATCCAGAGCAGGAGTATTTTAGTGATGCAATTACCGAGAATATCATCACTGCTCTTTCGAGGATTCACAATCTGTTTGTAATAGCCAGAAATTCGTCATTTACTTATAAAGGTAACGCTGTGAATATCCGGCAAGTCGCAGAGGAACTGGGTGTACGTTACGTATTGGAAGGTAGTGTCCAGAAGACGGAAGACCGTGTACGCATAACTGCACAGTTAATTGATGCAATAGAGGGAACACACCTATGGGCAGAGCGCTATGACAGTAAACTAACAGACATATTTACTCTCCAAGATAAAATTACCAAACAAATCATTTCATCTTTACATGTAAAGCTAACCATGGGTGAGGATGCCAGGCGATTTTCGCAATCCACGGATAATCTTGAAGCGTATTTAAAGCACTTGGAAGGCGATAAACTTTTTCATCAGTACAATAAAGACACGAATATTCTTGCACGGCAGAAGTTCCAAGAGGCTATTGCCATAGATGCCAATTATGTATCTGCATATGTCCTTCTGGCGTGGACTCATCTATTGGATGCAGCTTACGGTTGGACTGAGTCTCGTGCCAAGTCACTCGCAACGGCAAAAGAGCTCGCGAAGGAAGCCCTTGCTATGGATGACTCTAATCCCGGTGGCTACATAGCATTGAGCAGTGTACACCTGCAGAAAGGAGAGGTAAAAGAAGCTGTCGCCTTAAGGCAAAAAGGCGTTGCTCTTGCCCCCAATTCGGCTAACTACCGTAATTTGCTGGGAGTCGCTCTTCTCTTTGAAGGTGGAAGGATAGAGGCAGCTATTAACGAATTCAAGATGGCAAATCGCCTTGACCCTTTTCCACCTAACCAAATCTTGCATTACACGGGGGTCGCATATCAAGTAAACGGTGAATATGAAAAAGCTATCGAGTATTTCAAAAGAGCTACCAAAAGGAATCCTGACTTCTGGTTAAGTTTTTTCGGTTTAACAGCTTGCTATGGTCTTCTGGGTCGTGAGGAGGAGGCACGAGCCGCTGCGGCTGAAGTTCTCAGAATTCAACCCAACTTCTCAATTGAAAAGGTATATAACCCCTATAGGGATGAAGCTGATAAGCAGCGCACGTTTGAAGTTCTGCGCAAGGCGGGACTTAAATAGTATTTTAAAAGATTTTCGGATAGAGGCTATCTTTGCGCGCCAACGAAAATCTAAAAAGAGGCGTGGACAATCTGAAATAGTCTTCAAAATTGGGGGCAAGCATCCTGCCGGTTCCGATTTGATTTTTATCTGCATGATTTTGCAACGCAGTGCGTTATTTGCGCTAAAGTGCGGAATATCGTATCTAATGTGCAAATGCTGAAATTGATCGCATAACCATCGGACCTGGCAAGTTAAATGCACTTATTGCATTCGCTAAGGGATAAACCTCCCCTGATACACATCGACTCAAGTTAACCCATTGAATATCTTGACAACTTCTGATTATTAACGTTATTGGAACTTAGACCATGCTGAACCTAATACCTGATCTGGCATTTCTTGGTTGAGTTTTAGTTCGACTACGCCCACCACCGTTTCCATTCCAAATTATTTATTGCGTTTAGTTCTGGAGGTCGTAAATGACTGAAGAAAACTACAAACGCAAGCTTGCCGCTATCCTCAGCGCGGATGTGGCAGGGTACAGCCGCCTTATGGGTGATGACGAGGCCGCCACCGTCCAAACGTTGGAAGCTTATAAAAAGGTGATGTTTTCTCTGATCAAGCAACATCGCGGGCGGGTAATCGACTCACCGGGAGACAATTTGCTGGCTGAATTTACAAGCATTGTGGATGCTGTCCAGGCCGGCGTAGCCATCCAGAAGGAACTCCGATCAAAGAATGCTGAACTCCCAGACACAAGGAAGATGGAATTTCGCATCGGCATCAACCTCGGTGATGTTGTTCAGGAAGGAGACCATATCTACGGTGACGGCGTAAACATTGCCGCGCGCCTCGAGGGGCTGGCCGAGCCTGGAGGTATTTGCATATCAAAGACAGCATTTGACTACATCGAAAGCAAACTACCCTACGGATATGAGTATCTAGGCGAACAGACGGTAAAAAACATTGCCAGGCCTGTCGGAGCTTATCGTGTATCCCTGGAACCGAGGGTCACAATTTGTGGAAAACCCGAGGATGAAAAATCGACGAAAATACGACTGAAACCGATTCTGATTGGAGCGGTCGCTGTCATTTTCGTTGCCATCATTGGAGGGCTCTGGCCATTCTCCCAGCGCCGCACTTCAGTTGAGCAAGCATCTATAGATAACATGGCGTATCCATTACCGGATAAGCCCTCCGTTGCCGTACTTCCTTTTGTAAATATGAGCGATGACCCAGAGCAGGAATATTTCAGCGACGGCTTAACAGAGGAAATCATTACGGCGCTTTCAAAGGTTCCGAAGCTCTTTGTTATCGCACGAAACTCGGTATTCACTTACAAAGGCAAACCCGTAAAAATCAAGCATATCGCAGAAGAGTTAGGAGTGCGCTATGTGCTTGAAGGCAGCATTAGAAAAGCTGGAAGTGATATCCGCATTACAGCCCAATTGATTGATGCGCTCACGGGGCATCATTTGTGGGCAGAGCGCTATGATCGAAATTTGAATGAAATTTTTGCCGTTCAGGACGATATTACTAAAAACATCATAACGGCAATGCAGGTGGAGCTAACCGAGGGTGAGCAGGCCCGAGCTATTGCAAAAGGTACAAATGACCTTGAAGCCTATCTGAAGTATCTGCAAGCGGTCGAACAGATTACCCAATATAATGTAGAAAGCAATGCATTGGCTAAACAATTGGCCCAAGAAGCGATCGCTTTTGATCCGGAATATGCAACGGCCTATAGAGTTTTGGCAACTGCTTACCAGCTGGATGTGTGGCTCGGTACGAGCAAATCCCCAAAACAGACGCTCGCCAAGTGCATTGAACTGCTAGAAAAGGCGATTTCATTGGATGAAACGAACGCGGAGGCCCACAGCGTTTTGGCCTGGATATTTGCCATGAAGGGTGAACACGATAAGGCCGTGGCCAAAGCAGCGCACGCCGTCATGCTGAATCCCAATTCCGCTTTTGCGCATGCAAATTTAGGCCAGGCCCTCAGGTTCGCCGGCAGATGGAATGAATCCATACCTGAATACAAAAAAGCAATTCGTTTAAATCCGATTCCGCCAGCCTTTTATTTTTTTGGACTGGGAATGTCTTATAGCAGGCTTGGTCAACACGAAGAGGCCATCAAATGGTGCCAAAAAGCGGTTCAACTAGCCCCTGATTCATTCTTGGTCCATTTATTTATGACCTCAGTTTATAGCAGGGCAGGCAGGCAGACGGAGGCCCGATCTCACGCAGCAGAAGTGATGAGGTTAAATCCCCAATTTTCTGTCGAGAAGTATGCAAAAAAAGTAAAAAGAGTAGACAGACAACAGTTCATCGACGCATTACGGAGAGCGGGGTTGAAGTGAGGTAAACGGCTATCTTTACGCACCATCGAAAATCTAAAAAGAGGCATGGACTATTTGAAACAGTCTTCAGAATCGAAATTCTGTTTCATGCCAGCGCTGATTCTAAATTTCGTGGCATGATTCTGTAACGCAGCGCGGCAATTGCGTTAAAGTGCAGAATATTATATCTAATGTGCAAAATTTTAGAGGAATCGCATAACCATCGGACTTGGCAAGTTATCCATCTATGTAATATTTTTTCCAAATTATGCATCATAGCAACTACAACTTCTGATTCATTTATCGTTAAAAATGCTTAACCCTCCGATAATTTAATTAAAACATAATTATTGAAATTTCGCAAAAATTTTGCATACATACGCACGATGAAAAAGCCAAACTCCGAGTGATCGGACGACGGAAAACCAACGGGTCTCTCAGGGGCGAAAGCCACAGATCAGTTAGCGAGAGATAGCCGGGTTGCCATTGGGTTACTCTGCTTTTATTTTTTTGTAACAGAAGCCACTAATAACAACGAGGAGGAGGGAAAATGAAGCGAAGTGTTGTGCTAGCAATTGTTGGGTTGTTCTTATGCTGTGGTTTGGCAACTGCTGAACTCATTGACAATGGAGATGGAACTGTAACTCAGATCCGCTCGGATGGCTCAAGGCTCATGTGGCTAAAGGATGCTAATCACGCATTCACATCAGGTTATGATGATGACGGTATTTTTTCCTGGGAAGAAGCGAAACAGTGGGCTGACCAACTGGTTTTTGCGGGATATGATGACTGGCGACTACCTGTAGCCAACCCTGTAAATGGCGTAAGTTATGATATTAACGGTGGGTGGTCGGCCTATGATGGGACTAAAGATATGGGATTCAATATTACGAGTCTCAATAGCGAGATGTCTTACATGTACTACGTAGAGCTGGGTAACTTGGGCAGGTACGATATCTACGGAAACAGAAGAATTGGAGATGTGTTCACAAACCCTGGCCCGTTTATCAATCTGAATGACAGGTATTGGACTCAATCACCCTATCCAGGACCGGATCTAGCCTTCAGTTTTAGATTTTTGCACCCTGCAGGGGACGGTGACGGGGTTCAGACAGCAACATGGTTACAAGATAGGGCGTGGGCTGTAAGAGATATGGGGCCTTCCGCAATAGTGAGACTTCGGGATCTCGCTACGGCAGTTTTGTCACTCAATCTTCGGACTGGAATTGAAAACAGCTTAGATGTAAAATTACAATCAGCAATTTCGGCTATCGATGATTTGAGCGAGAATAATGACATTGCAGCAATTAACTCTCTTGGCGCATTTATTAATGCCGTTGAAGCTCAGATGGGAAAAGAGCTTTCTGATGAGGAAGCCGATTATCTTATAGAAACTGCCAACTCGATTATAGCTCAGATAGAGTCAGAATAGTTTACAATAATGGGCAGGGCTTCGGTCCTGCCTTTTCTTTCCTGAGGACAACGGCTATGTTTGCGCACCATCGAAAATCTAAAAAGAGGCGTGGACAACTTGAAACAGTGTTCAGCATCGGGATTCTGTTTCATGTTGGCGCTTATTTTAATTTTAGCGGAATGATTCTGTGACGCAGTGCGGCAAGAGCGTCAAGGCGAGGAAAACCATTTGTGGTGTTGAAAATCTGAACGGATCTGGATAATCATCGGAAATGGCAAGTTTTATGCACTGTTGAAAGGTCGGATTTTGACTTTTTCTCAACGCACTTTTACAATAATAAAAAATTAACTGAGGAGGTGTCCAATATCCGAGAAATAATTCCATGATAGTCAATGTACGCGAATTGATTCCCGCTACTCACTATTTAGCCAAGCATAATTTGCTGTATCCAGAATAATATAGAGGAAAAATGAATTTGCGAATTCTTACATGGAATATGAACCATTGGCAGAAAAAAAGCATGCATGAGAAAATATGGAAATATCTCGATAAAGAATTAGCACCCGATATTGCTCTTATCCAGGAAACGGTCCCATTTTCAAAATCATTCGGTTTTATAGGTATGGGCTCAGAATATCCTACCAGTTTACTTGAAACCCAAACCGTTCTTTGGCGTGAAATTGGGGGAAACCGTAAATGGGGATCAGGGATAGTTACTCGGGGATTGCCTATCCGTGAAATTCCTATAAAAACTACATATTATGGAAGTCTGATCGTTGGTGAAATTATGCTTCCTGATAAATCACTTCTAACTGTAATTAGCCTACATGCTCTATTAGAGCAGGGCTATAGTATTACAACCCTTCATAGAATGTTTTCGGATCTTACCTTTCTCCTAGATGGTAAACTTGGTAAACGAAAGGTTATTTTAGGTGGTGATTTTAACGCAAGTATCCAATGGGACAAGCAACAACCAGGCGAATCTCATCGTATCATGTTTGAGCGTCTTGAGAATTTTGGCCTTCTGAGCTGTGTCGATCTCTTTTCAGAAAAAAAATCTTTACAAACATACCGTCATAACCGCGGTAATACTCCTTGGCAGCTTGATTATTTGTTTATAAGCGACACTCTCAGGAAGTATGTCACCTCATGTACTGTTTCTCTTGATGAAACATTGCATGAATTCAGCGATCATAATCCGATTATTTTAGAACTTTCTATATGAAATCTTTACGATGAACTATTTATATGGAAAGGATCGGATAACATGGCAATGCATTGGACAGCCAGTGCCGGGGCGTTTTGGTATTTTTTTAGAATCAAGCTTTTTTATTTTTGTTGCGCTTTAATGGATGCCCTTGCTGCCACTGACCGCCGTCGTTAGGCAAAGACCCGACTCGACACATGAATACGAGAGGAATAATGCCCAATCATGACAAATTGCACACATGGTGGTGGGGGGACAGAGGTCCAGCAAATGCTGCACCCTTGACCATTGGACAGCTTATCACGACACTTCAATCCGCTTTGGATACAGGAGTCATCGCTGGGATCAGTCCGGCAGGCTGGAACTATGCTGTTCTTAAATTTTTAATTGAAAAATGTATGCTCCCGGAGCGTCTAAGAGCTGTATTAATTGCAAACGCTAATCCAAAAGCTGGCAACTATGGCATTTGGCGAAAACATCTGAAGGTGCAAGTGACTGTTAAGCCCCATAATTCTCTTAGGACTAATTGCACTACGCCTTCTAATTCACTATCTATATCTAGTATGGTGAACGAAAACACGTTGAAAGAACTGATTGCGAAACTGCAGAAAATCATTGTGCATGACAGAATGAAAAAGGGTTCAGTTGAAGATGTTATCAAGGTATTATCTGATTTGGGTTACCAATATGATTACAAAAAATTTCCGACCCTTAAGAGCACAGAAAATTTTGTTGATACAAGTAGCGAAACACCACAAAATCTCGCAGAAGCGCTATTATGGAAACTCGGCAAATGGCAATCTTACAAAGATTTTGTAGCTAACTACACTAACGATGACTCTAAGCCAACGAAGAAAAACGTTGTATTCTTCGCATTTGCAAGGCATCTAAAAAACAAGAAAAGTCCCATTTATGATCAGCATGCTATTAGGGCACTTTGGGCTATTTGCGGGAAACTGACAGCCACTGAAAAAAAGAAATGTAAAACGTTGTTATTTGATGGGAAGGGTAAATGGAAACAGGTTGGTTCGGGCAGTGTCACAATTGATTGCTATGAATTGTTCGTGAGACATGTTAATGACCTTCTTTCTCGAGATGAAGAGGTAAGCAGGGATGTATTAGACCGTCTTTTTATGCCTCTGGGTCAGGCAATTAAAAAGTCAACGGCATCGTATGACGAATTCCATCAACTTTGCGGTTGGCCTATCGATGGCTAACCATCCTTTCAGCGGATCGCAATAAACCTCGTCCGCTGTGGAGTACGTTATCTAACAAATCGGCTATGGTCCGATAGTTATGCTGATCGACGTTGAATGGCGCATAACCCGAGATAGTCCTTGGGATCGATGTGCGGCGTTAGGCCAGCCCCGCATTCTAATTTTCAGAGGCTCCCGACCTGACGAACTGTGGAAACCGCGTCAAGCCGCGGACAGCTTGATGCAGTGCGAAAAATACCAGATGGATCGGATAAGAGTGGTACCTGGCAAGTTGTCCTCGAACTTGATATGCGGCATACAAGGTTAAAAGTGTCTCAAATATTTAAATCCTGTTATTCTGTTGCTGCGGCATAACCCACATAATAAGCGCAAAAAGCCGAAACCAGAGTATCAGGCAAAAAAAGCATTTGTTTTGAAGCTTCTGAAAATACAAAGATACATTTAAACGCCCTTGATACCGGCAGAAGAAAAAAATTGTGGGAAACGGTCTCAAAATTCCCATTGTTGGGAAAAAGACTAATCTTCATTATATTAATGTTCGGCGGCACGATGCGGACGAGGACAACATTATGAGATATTGGTTGAAACTTATTGGCTCGGCCAAAAGGCCCATAGCTGAGTGGCAAAAAGACTACGTCGGATTTCGCAAGGCCAATAAACCCAGCATCCGGGCTGGTGATCGTCTTTTTCTTTATGCACCGGGAGGCAGCCGGCGAATATTCGCATTGGCAGAGGCCCTCGGTGATCCCGAACTCGACTCAAGCTACAACCCAAACGAGGAGGGAAGTTGTCGGTGGAGGTTACGTGTTGACTACGAGATCAATCTTCCCGTCGATTCTGGCATTCTGATTGATGAGATTGTCAGTCACCGAAAACTGACGATGTCAATTAGGCAGGCATCTCATATCAGGCTGCATCCAGAAGAAATTGAGTCGGCGCACCGTGCGCTGGACGAGAGGAGGGCGAAGCAATGAGTCGGTCCAGCACTCGGATTTCGCCGAACAATCAGATGCAGCGAACAGCCACTTCGCGCTGCCGTTTCGAGAGCGCCAAGTTGATCAGACGCTGGAATGGCTGCCAGAGCCCGTTGCCAGTGGCGTTCGGTGATCTTGGTCGTTAGAGCGGAAAGCGGCTATGTTTGCGCACCATCAAAAATCTAAAAAGAGGCGTGGACAACTTGAAACAGTGTTCAGCATCGGGATTCTGTTTCATGCTAGCGCTGATTCTATTTTTCGCGGAATGATTCTGTGACGCATTGCGACAATTGCATTAACGTGCGGAGTGCCATATCTACTGTTCAAAATTCCTGGTTGACCGCATAACCATCGAACCTGGCAAGATGGCCGCACCCGAATCCACCCTAACTGGCCTACCGTGACACCCCTACATATTGTGGCCACCTGATTAGTCCGAAACAGAGGTTCAATATATCGCATTCTGTTTTCGAGGAGCTTTTAGGTGGGTGAGCACCACTGGCAATTCAGCACTGTGGTTTTGTATCCAGTCTCAACCAATGGACAGCAGGTGATATTAACTAATATTCGTATTTAGCGCTTAATTTGGTTAGTCTTATCCTATTTGACAATAATGACAAATTTCAGTAGCGATTATGAAACATATCAGCATGTTCCTTCCTCCTTAATCATTTTGTAGCAGATTAGCATTAGAGGGCATAAATATGGAATGCCCAGAATGTCACCTTGAAATTCCAGACGATTCTAATTTTTGCAATCGCTGTGGTTGCCAGTTAGCTGAAGCCATAGATAGGGCGGAGACCATTACCCCAGTTGAAAGCGAGCGCAAACACGTTACCATTCTGTTTTCAGATCTTTCGGGATATACCGCTATGAATGAGAGGCTCGATCCGGAAGAGGTGAAAGAAATAATGAACCTCATTTTCAGTTCTATAACGGAAATCATCCAAAGATACGATGGATTTATTGAACGGTTTATTGGTGATGCGATCATGGCTGTTTTCGGTATCCCCAAGGCTCATGAAGACGACCCTATCCGTGCCATTCGAGCGGCCGTGGAGATTCACTCGGCAGTAGAGAGTCTCAGCCCTCAGTTTGAATACAAGGTCGGCAGTCCTCTCAGCATGCACAGCGGCATCAACACCGGTCTTGTTGTTACTGGTGAGGTTGACATTGAGAAGGGTATACATGGTTTGACCGGGGATGCCATAAACCTGGCTTCGAGATTGGAAGGAATCGCCAATGCAGGTGAAATCGTTGTCGGATCGAATACCTATAAACAGACCCTAAACCATTTTGATTTTGAGTATCTGGAGCCCACTCGAGTCAAGGGCAAGGCCGCGGCAGTAGATGTTTATAAGGTTCTGGCAGTCAAACATAAGCCCGACAAAATACATCGCATACAAGGGGTTAGAGCTGAACTCATCGGCAGGCACGAGCAGATGGGCATTTTGTTCGAAACGGTGAAGCGGCTATGCGAAGGACAAGGCTCGGTGGTGGCCATTGTCGGAGATGCGGGCACTGGCAAGAGTAGGCTGATTCACGAGTTCAAATCTCGGATAAATTTAAAAGACATTCAGTGGTACGAGGGGCACGCTTTCGGATACGCTCAAAACACCCCATACTACCCATTAATGGACTTGTTCACTCGTGCGTTTCACATCAAGGAAGGAGACACTCCGGAACAGGTCCAGATGAAGATCGAGGATAGCCTGAATGATCTTTTGGGTTCGGACAACAGTGCTGCGCCATACATCGGCGGATTGTTTTCACAGAAACACCAAGAAGCGGCGGGCGTAAGCCCAGAAGTCTGGAAGATCCGGCTCTCTGCAGCAGTCCAAGAAATCCTTGAGGCTGTTCAAAAAAGTGGACCAACTGTGGTGTGTTTCGAGGATTTGCACTGGGCCGATCCCTCGTCCATAGAAATTTTACACAACCTCATGAATGCTTTCGCGGCATCGGCGTTATTTGTGTGTGTATACCGTCCGATTATTGATCTATTGGAAGGCATGCATCCGCAAGAAACAGCGCCAACTATTCACAGGATAAGCCTTCACGACTTACCAGGTGATGACGCCCAGGCCATGCTCCAATCTTTGTTGCGAACTGAGGCGGTCCCGATGGAACTTATCAACTTTGTCCGCAACAAAACTGAGGGAAATCCATTTTATCTGGAAGAAGTTGTCAATTCTTTGATTGAGTCGGAAATCCTAACTTTAGATAAAGGTACCTGGGAGTTAACCAGGCCCATCAGCCAAGCGGACATTCCGCCCTCTATTCAGGGCATATTGACAGCACGAATTGACCGTCTTGATGAAAACGCAAAACTTGTTCTCCAGAAGGCTTCAGTGATCGGGAGGATTTTTCTATATGAAGTACTTCGACGCATAACCGATCCCAGTGTACAAATCGAGCAATACTTGTCTGGCCTTGAAAGGTTCGACTTGATTCGTATCCTGACCGAAGAACCGGACCTGGAGTACATTTTCAAGCATGCTCTGATACAGGATGTGGTCTACAATGGACTTCTAATTAAAGATCGCCAAATAATTCATGAACGCATCGGGCTAGTAATTGAGCAAATATTTGAAACGAGGATAACCGAGTTTTACGAGACACTAGCCTTCCACTTTAAGCAGGGCCAATCTATTCATAGGGCAGTAGATTATTTAGTGAAGGCTGGCAAAAAAAGTTTCAGCAAATATGCATTAGATGAATCCAATCAGAACTTTTCAGATGCATTTAATCTCATAAAGGGAATAATTGATAAATCGAATAAAGAAAATGAAGTGCTCATCGATATCCTTAATAACTGGTCATATACACTCTATTTTCGAGGTGACTTTAATAAGCTCAATTCATTGTACTCCGATCATATTGAATTAGCCGAGTCGATCGACAATAAGGAAGCTCAAGGGATGTCCTACTCGTGGGCTGGCTTTGGTCTGAGGATAAAAGATAATCATAAACAATCTTATCATTTTCTCCGAAAAGGTCTAAAAATTGGGGAAGAGAATGGAAACGAGAAAGTCATAGGCATAGCGAGCGCATGGCTTTCCTGGACATGTGGAGAACTTGGTCTGTTGGACGAAGCCATTTCTTATGGAGAAAGAGCTCAATCAATTGCTGAGTCTTGTGAGCACGATCATTATTTGCATTTTAAATCTGCAGGAGGGATAGCACAGGCTTTCATTTTCAAGGGTGAACTACAGAAGTCTTTTTCTTTAGCAAAAACTCTTTCAGAGTATGGTCAAAAACATTCCAACATTAGAAGCATTGTCTTAGGTAATGTCTTTATGGGCTGGAGCCGCTTTATGGCAGGTAATTTTTTTTCTGCTATGAATTATTGTCAAAATGCTATTGAACAGTCTGTAGATCCATATTATTCAATGGCTTCTAAGTTATTGTTTTGCTTTTGCAATGTGCAAATTGGTAAAATTAAAGAGATCGAAGATACTGCTCAGGAGGTCGCAACTCTTTGCAATAAATTTGGCTGTGATCTTTGGGGAACGCCAGCACAGATCGTATTAGGTATTATCTCCATGACCAAAGGTAATATGGATAAAGGGTTAAGAAATATTATACAAGCCCAAAGGAAACTCATTAATAATGATAGAAAATTTGTCTATGCCTATTCTGAGCAAATTATAGGAACTATTTATTCACAGATTTCCATGGGCGAAGGCGAATTGAGTATATCGGCTATGATTAAAAATATTGGATTCCTAATAAAGAATATCCCATTCGCCAAAAGAAAAGCCGAATTTCACCTTCAGAGAGCGATTGAAATTTCAAAATCCATAGACGCTAAAATCATTATGGCACAGGCTTATCTTGAGTTGGCTATTTTGCATAAGTCAAAAAATAGAGTCACAACAGCACGAGAATATGTTACCAAAGCAATTCAACTTTTCGAGATTGGTAATGCCGATGCTTATCTCAACCAAGCAAAGGAGACTTTAGAATCATTGTCATAGCTATGGTTGCCTCTTTTAAATTATCAGGTATTAGGTGCATGTAAATATGACGGATCAGTTCTAAACCTTAACTGCAGTTCAAATTCGAAGAGGACAGGGACTATCCTGATTCTTTGTTCGGATCGTCTTGGTGTGGACAACATTATCGTATACACAGCGAGGGGCGAAATCGGTCAACCACAACATATGGGGGTGGGGACATAAACGGTCAAATTTCACAAACCGGCTATTTCCGCACTTATGATCATTGTCGGTAACGCGCGGACAATCTAAGATAATCCTCGAAATCGGTACTTGGTTTTATGCCGGTCCCAATTCGCATTTTGGGGCATGATCCTATAACGCGTTTCGGCATTTGCGTCAACGTGCGGATTATCATATTTATTGTGTAAAANCTCANATT
>JGI24672J20091_10000320_pt1 | contig 14069 bp, 10 predicted proteins | sample OlaalgELextract2_FD_20091 | JGI IMG/M metagenome (IMG submission 20091) | reverse complement strand
TAACCAATTTTTCAAAGAACATTGACCAAATTTAAAATGTTGGACCTACAATTTTGTAATTTATTCTGATCAATTTTAAGTTTATGCGCAGGCTCTACAGTATTAAGCATCAGCCGTTAGTGCCATGCTCTGGTTCGTAGTTTTTTCGGTCTTCACAGATGAACCAGAGGCTAAAACTCACGCTATCCAAGCATAGCAGCTGGCTGTCGTCAAGCATAAAATATTGTGCTTTTACAATATTTACAGTATTTTATACTATTTGACTTTTAGATTGATTTACATCAACTTTTCCAGGTTTAGACATGAATTTAAGGTTGCTATATGAGAGTTCCGGTACGCCCAAAAAATTATAATATTCGTGGCTTTAAACAGAAACTTATAATTTTATGGGCCCTAAAACGATATCTAAGGCAATTGATACTATTCAATTTCAGTTCAAAATTACAGGTGTCCATGCCAATCTTTGTTAATCCGGGTTCGGTGAAGATTGGTTCCACAGTAAATTATCAATAAAATAGTGTCAGGAATGGAAACTTGACAGCCACCGACTTTTTCGATACCGTCCAAACCATATATTCCATTCTGAACTTAACGCAGCCTGCTGCGTCACATCTCATATAAACACAACGAGCTTTTTCGGTTTTTGACCTCCGGGGAGAGGTATCAAACTATTTGATATTACTTGCTGTTCGTCTCAACTTTTTAACCCGGCAATCTAAATCGTCGTTTCCCGCAAACGGCTTCGGGATCTTCGACCGGCCGCAGCGAAGCGGAGAGCCGGAATCCAGCAAACGATTCACTACCGCTGGATCCGAATCTTCGCGGTAAACGAGAAGTGGCAACCAAGTTACGCTCATTTTTATTGCCGGGCAGAATTTCTCTTACTCGTTTAAAATTAAAAAAGTTTCGTCTTTTTTGACCGGATCTGTCACAGGCGTGTGGTATAGCCTTAATCAGGCGGATTAATTGTTTCAAAGGATGACCTCTCTACTTCTAATTCAGCCCGTAAGGAAGTATTCAACCTGAGTTGGATTTTTGCCATTTCTATTCAGGGTGTTACTGGACTGGCAGGCTATCTTTGGCCAAGGATGACCTATCGTGAGCGATCTTGAGGCTGATTATTTAAAATACTGGGGAAAAGCGGACAGGGATGATCCCACCAGGTATCACCTTCTACCTTATCACTGCTTGGACGTGGCGGCGGTGGGTGAAATATTATTAGAAGAAAATTCATTTCTTTTGAACCAGCTATCTGAATTAAGCGCCGTTGAAAATACAACTTTGAAAACTATTTTGGTATTTTTTTTGGCATTGCATGATCTGGGGAAATTTTCCGAAAGTTTTCAGTATGTCAGACCTGATTTGTACCAAAAACTACAAGGCAAATCTAAAAGTCAAAAACAGCCTTATTCACGAAAGAATTTTGGGCATGACTCCATCGGTTTTTTGGTATGGAAAGAACGCATCTTTAAGCAAGTTATCGGGCAGATAGCCCAACATCATGCGGAAATTAATGACGAAGACGATTGGTGGGATCTGCTCAAATGGTTCATGGAGGCATCAAACGGGCATCATGGTTTGCCCGTCAAACAAGGCACAAAAGAACTGGATGATTTTTTTGATAACCCCGATCAACAAGCTGTTTTTGAATTTGTTAAAGACATAATCGAGTTGCTTTCCTTAGAAGAAGTTTGTTGGACAAATTTAGATAAGAATTATGACCGATTATATAAACAACTCTCTAGGGCTTCATGGGCATTCACTGGTTTTTATGTCATCTGTGACTGGATTGGGTCTGATGAGAGAAAATTCAAATACCAGTCACAGGAACAAACATTACAACAGTACTGGTACAATACGGCATTAGAAAAGGCTGCAGAGGCAATAAGGGAAGCGGGTATTTTGCCTTGCAAATCCAACTACCAACTCGATCCATTAACCGAGTTATTGGATTTGCCAGAAAATGCAAAACTAACCCCTTTACAGGCTTTGATTTACGATATTCCATTACCTGATAAACCCCAGCTTTTTATTATTGAAGATGAAACTGGAGCAGGAAAAACAGAGGCGAGCTTAATTCTATTGAATCGTTTGATGGCTAAAGGATTGGCGAATGGCTTCTATTTGGCCTTACCAACCATGGCAACCGCCGATGGTATTTATCCTAGAGTCCAAAAAACTTACAATAATCTTTACTCTTCCGATGAAAAACCTTCTTTAGTTTTGTCTCATAGTTCAGCCAAACTTAGCGATAAATTTACTGAAACCATTATTAGTCCTGCACGCGTCTTATCTGAGCAGACTTATGGTGATGATGCACAGTCCAGTTGCCAAGCATGGTTAGCCGATAATCGCAAAAAATCTCTATTGGCCCACGTCGGAGTCGGCACGATTGACCAGGCTTTTCTGGCGGTATTGAAAGCCAAATATCAGTCTTTACGATTAATCGGCTTGATAGGCAAGATCTTGGTAATTGATGAAGCCCATGCATACGATGCTTATATGGGAAAGGAATTGGAAGTACTGCTTCAAGTTCATGCCGCTTTAGGTGGAACCGCCATCATTATGTCGGCAACCTTACCTTTTTCAATACGGCAAAAATTAACGGATGCCTTTCTTAGGGGCTTGGGTTCAGAAACGCAAAAATTAGAGAAAAAGAAAACCTACCCCCTGTTGACCCATATTGCAGAAGATTATAGAAATGAGCTGTCCTTTTCCTGCAAACAGAAAAAAAACGAAAAAGAGGTCCGTATAAAATTCGTTTGTTCTGATAGAGAAATTGAACATCTCATTAAACAAAGCCTGGAAATGGATCGATGTGTTTGCTGGATTAGAAACTCAGTCAAAGATGCCCGGCAAACTTTTCAACGCCTTGAGGATAATGGCTTAAGAGTGTCGCTATTTCACGCTCGATTCACCATAGCCGATCGTTTGCATAAGCAAGAGCGGGTATTAGACGCTTTTAACAAAAAAAGCAGTTTTGAGCAAAGAAAGGGCAAGTTGGTAATCGCTACCCAGGTGGTTGAGCAGTCACTTGACCTGGATTTTGATGTCATGATTACCGATTTAGCACCGATTGATTTAATACTGCAACGTGCAGGACGATTACACCGCCATCTTCGGGATAAAAAAGGTAACCCCAAAACAGAAGGTAACGATGAGCGAGGCGCGGCAACCTTATATATTAATACACCGGAATTTACGAACAACCCACAGAGCGATTGGTTTTCATGCTTTTTCCCCAATGCAAAAAAAGTTTATGAAAACCACGCCAGGCTATGGTTGGGTTTAAAACACCTGCAACAACTTCCAAAACATCGGTTACCCAAAAATATTAGAGCTTTGGTCGAAAACGTATATGGCGAGGACGTTGAAATTCCTACAGGGCTTGAAAAGTCGGATATAAGCGCGGACGGCAATGAAAAAAGCCAGCGCACTATCGGTGAATTTAACACGATTAATTATGAAAGCGGTTACACAATGGACGGGCAAGATTGGGAAGAAGATCTTAAAAGGCCGACCCGCATGGGGGAGGAAACGCTGATTTTGACTTTGGCAAAATGGGAAGACGGAAAATTGAAAGCGCTTACTCCGGGAGAAAAACAAACTTGGCGAAAAAGTGAAATCAGGGTTTTAAAGAAAAATGTTGCTAAAATACCCTTATTTAATGAAGAAATACAAGCCGCGTTTGATAAAATTAAACACCGTCTGCCGAATCAGGGCAAGTGGATCAACTTGCTGCCAATGGTTTGGAATGCTGACATATCAATCTGGCAAGCAGATGTGATAGATAGTCAAGGCCTAAACAGCAAAATTTTTTATAATACGGAACAAGGCTTGATATATGCCTATGAGTTGGAACCCTTAGAAACTGATGATCAACTCGAAACGGAAGAATTGATATGAAACGGTTTAATTTATTATTTGATAGGTGGATACCTGTAAAAACCCACAAGGGGGGGAAAAAGTCGATTAAAGCATATGAGATTGTACAGAAAGATATTATTGATTTAGATGCACCAAAAGCCGATTTTAATGCAGCTTTGATGCAGTTTTTAATCGGTCTATTGCAAACGGTTTATGCACCTGAAAACCCCAGAGCATGGCGTAAATTATTTAAACAACCCCCTTCTGAGAATAAGTTAAAAGAAAAATTAAGATCAATTAAAGAAGCCTTTTATTTAGATGGCGACGGTTTTCGATTTATGCAAGATGCTTTAGCAATAAATGTGGGGGAGAGAGGTCCAATTCCTATTGAAGAAATAATTTTTGGTGCACCTGGTGAGAGTGGAAAAAACAAGAATCAAGATCATTTTGTAAAACAAAATAATATAAAAGGTCTTTGTTATTCCTGTGCTGCATCGGCATTGTTGACTGCGAATATTTTCTCCGAAGATGGAGGGCAGAGCTATTTTCCATCCATGCGGGGCAATGGTTTTGTTTCTACCCTTCTTCTGATAGACGAGAATCAATTAGAAGTTTCCTTATGGAAAATTCTTTGGTTGAACATTTTGGAAGATAATGTTGATAATAAGTTGGATTTGATAGAAACATTTTATTGGTTCAGAGATTTGCCAGATAAACCCCAAGTGGACAAATTGGAGACAATAAAAACTGATATAAATGAGTTTAAAGAAATAAAGAAAGGAACTAATAGCAAGAATGAAAAGAAACAGATAGACGGGAAGATTAAACTATTAAAAATAGAAACAAAAAAGATTAAAAAAGAAATAGGAGATTTGAGCAAAAAAAAAGTCATTTATCCTGCAAATAGCCATCTTCAGGTTTATTGGGCATGGATGAGGCGATTTTTATTGAATACTGAAAACACAACTGAAGGGCAATGTAGTTTATGTACCGCCAACGGTAGATTGGTAAGGAATTTCTTCAAAACAAACAAAGGCTACAAATATCCGAAGGAAGAGTGGCAAAATAAACATCCTTTTTCACCAAGCAAAAAATATCAAAAAGATCGGTATGACAAAAATAATTTAAAATACAAGGATAAAATGCTTGCCCTAGAAATGACTCAAAACGGCCTGCCATACACTTATTGGCAAGATTTTGTGGTACAAACAGAAAAACAAACCCCCGCAAAAGTAGTCAATAGGCATTTAAAAGAAAAGCATTCCGATGAGCAGCTTATTATTTGGTCATTCGGCTATGCAATGGATAGCAATTCACCGTTAGGGTGGTACGAGTCAAAAACGCCCCTTTATTTGCTGGAGGAAAAAAAGCAACGGCAAGTTTTTGAAACTGAACTTAAAAAATATATTCAAGCGGCCAATAAAATTTCCGATAGCCGATCTGGATATTTATCAATCTCAATAAGAATGGCATGGTTCGGTTATGATTTTTATAGGGAACAAAAAAAGGGGAAAGACAAAAAACCAGATCCATTTTACAATAAAGCATCTAAATCTTTGTATAATCATCCCAGTGAAATTGCCAAATATTTCTGGAACAACACTGAAAGTAAATTCTATGAATTGATGAAAGCGCTTTATGACAACGTCCATCAGCTTACCGATGAGAATAGAGTTGAGCTCCGGAGACACTGGTACCGGCATATCAAACGTGAAACCGAGAAACTTTTTAACCGGTGGGCATTTAGAGCTGGTATTCAGACGAATCCAAGACGTATTGCAAAGGCGCATAATCAGCTGATGGGGAATCTAAACAGTGCATCACTGAAACAGGATATATTGGGTTTGCCAAAGGAGACTAAATAATGACTGAATTGAAAAAGGTTCAATTTTTTGAAGAAGGGCATCCCGCCAGCGACTATATCTTAGAATGGTGGGGCGATCTAAAACAGAATAAAGGCAATAGAGCTGAACTGAGGCGTTGTAAAAACCTTAAAGAGATTCAATTGGCTTCGGCTTACCAACGCTGCTACTGGCAATTAATAGAACACTTTACTCAGGGTCAACAAGTGCCGTCCAGAGAACAGATGGCCATAATTATCGGTTTGGCTGCTCATATTGAGGAAAATGACACAAAATATAAAGATTCAGATAGCAATAATGAAAAAGAATACTATTTTGCCTATCAGATGGCTGCACCAAAGGGGAAAGAAAAAAACACTCCCCCTAAACTCAGCGAATTGCGTTTTCGCCGTTTACTGAAAATCAAAGACCGAGAAAAATTGTTTCGTTTTCTTATTCAGGTTATCCGCTTGTTGGATAAAAAAGTCAATCTGCTGGATTTGTTAAGTATTGCCTATTATTGGGGCGATAAAGCCAAGCCGAATCTGGCCTATAAATACTACAAAAAAGCTAATCTTAAACTAAGTGAGGGAGGTTAACATGACTGAGAACCGTTTTATTCAATTGCATCTACTTGTTTCTTATCCACCATCCAACCCAAACCGTGATGAACTCGGACAACCTAAAACAGCCATAATGGGAGGCACTCAACGTTCAAGAATTTCTTCACAATGCCTTAAAAGAACCTGGCGAACTTCTGAAATTTGGGAAAAAGAAGGGTTGAAAATATGCACAAGAACGAGGGAGTTGTTTTTAGATGATAGGCTCGGCTTATATGAAAAATTACTTGAGAGGCATGGCGCAGATATTGCCGAAAAATATGCAAAAACAATATTAAGCGTCTTTGCCAAAACAGCTAAAGTGAAACCAAAAGCTGAAGCACCGATTGACAAGAAATTTATAGGTAAGGAAATCGTTACCGAACAACCGATACACTTTTCCGACACAGAAATCGGGAAAATCAAAGCACTTGTTGAGGATCTAGACAAAGAACCGACCAAAGAAGAGTTGGAAAATTTGCTTGATAATAGCCCAGGCGACATAGATTTAGCCATGTTCGGTAGAATGATTGCCAAGCGTCCGGATGCGAACGTTGAAGCGGCAGTGCAAGTTGCCCATGCCATCTCCATTAACAAAGCTGAAATTGAAGATGATTTTTTTACTGCCGTTGATGATCTCAATAAACACGGGTCAGCCCATATGGGTGAGCAGGAATTTGTTTCGGCGATTTACTATCTGTATCTCTGTATTGACAAAGTGCTATTGCTAAAAAACTTGAATGGAAATAAGGATGCGGCAGTAAAATCGCTTCAAACCTTAGTGAAAACGGCAGCAATTGTTGCGCCTACAGGAAAACAAAATAGTTATGCCAACCGTGCCCATGCCTTTTACATTTTAGCGGAGGAAGGCGATGCACAACCTAGAAACCTTTCACTGGCGTTCCTTAAGGCAATGCCGGCCGATGATCCGGAAAAAGCGATCGAACAGTTACGTTCCATTAAAGATAAATTCAATAACATCTATGCTGAGCCAGGAGAAGATAATAAAGAAAAAGAGATGAATTTATTCGGCAAAGGCACATTACAATGCATTCTTGATTTTATTGGTGGCTGCAAATGAGAAATTATTTGATATTTAGGCTGCATGGTACGTTGGCTTCCTGGGGGGATATTGCTGTGGGTAATATCCGTCCCAGCTATCATTATCCGTCGAAATCAGCGGTCATTGGTTTGCTTGCAGCGGCATTGGGTGTTGAACGTGATGAACAAGTTAAGCAGGCTGAACTGGCCAAGCTGATTTTTTCAGTAAGAATAGATGTAATGGGTAGTCCAATTGAGGATTACCACACTGTGCAGGCACCTAGCGAACTATCGATTAAATATGACCGGGCCAAGGAGTGTTGGACGCGTCTTGATGAAATTGAAGCGATTAAATTGCGTGTTGTTCGATCTAAAAGCAGTGCAGAGGCAGGCGCCATCCAATCCAGAAGAACTTATTATTGTGATTCTGTCCACACTGTTGCGCTATACGAAGACGAGAACGATAAGATCAAATGGGAAATCCTTGAAGTTTCTATGTTGCAAGACCTTATTGAGTTTTTGAAGAAACCCCGATTTGTTTTGTATTTAGGAAGAAAATCATGTCCGTTAGGATTGCCGTTAGAGCCACAGATTATTCCGGCAGAGAATTGCCGAAGCGTTTTTCAGCAAGCCAAGTTCAAATTCGCTGACGAATTGAAATTCATGCTTAAGAAGGCGACCATTCTTCAATATTACACTCAAGAAGAGCTTGAAAATGCCCAAATGAAACTTACGCGGCGGGACCAGCCTGTCAACCGCACAACCTGGCAGTTTACCGAAAGGGATGAATACTATTTTAGCGAATGAGGAGCAGCCATGTATTTACACAAAGTTTGTATCGATAGAGGAGCCTTAAAAAGAGACCGAAAAATATATGCGGATGTTTATTCGCTACATCAAAAAATATGGGCATTGGTCAGTTGGAATAGAAACCAGAAAAGGGATTTTTTATATCGGGTTGAATATGATGCATACCAGAAAATCCAATATATTTATCTGCTAGCGCCGAATCAGATTTCATCTCAAAATAAAATAAGGTTTGCGGTTTCACCCAAATACCAACCTCAGCTTGAAACGGGCGAATTCCTTTATTTTAAACTTAGAGCAAATCCTATAATCAAAAGAAAAGAAAACGGCAAAGCTAAAGAGTACGGCATTATTATGGATGCCAAGCATCAGTTCAATAAAAATGGGCAAAATTATCAGGAACAATTTTATCTGAACGAGCTAATTCATAATGTTGGTATAAAATGGCTTGTTAGGAAAGGTGATCAGCACGGATTTTCTGTGAAGCAATTTGAGGTCAAAATCGATAATGATTGTGAATATACCGTCAAACCTCCCGGGAAACAGGCATTTACGCTTAGAACACTGGATTTTGAAGGCAGACTTAAAATTGTTGATACAGAGCAGTTTAAAAAAGCGTTGTTTGAAGGTATCGGCTCAGCCAAAGCATTCGGCTGCGGGCTTATGTTAGTAAGGCGAATATGATGGAAAATGATATACAAGAGCTGATTCTCAAAGACATTTCCGGTACTTACCAGCAGATCCGGGGAGTCCTCAGACAGGCTCGAAGCCGGGTTTTGCAGGTCGCCAACGCCGGGATGGTGGCTTGCTATTGGCAGATTGGTCGACTGATCATCAAGGAGGAGCAGCCGGGAGAAACAAGAGCCGCCTATGGAAAGGGATTGATCAAAGAGCTTCACAAAGACTTACCGATGAGTTCGGACGGGGATTCCAGCAGCGCAACCTCTGGTTTATGCGAAATTTTTACTTGACTTACCCGAAAGTGAACGCGCTGCGTTCAGAATTGTCCTGGACCCATTATCCGCTGCTCTTTTGGTTTGAAAAACCGGAGGCCCACGCTTTTTACGAGACTGAAGCGGTAAATTTCAGCTCATTGAAAAGCGGTTATCAAAGGAGGATACGGAAACATGACCCATCCACCCATCATTCCGCTAAAACCTATCCCCATCAAAGACCGCGTCTCGATGATCTTTGTTTACTATGGTCGGATCGATGTCAAAGACGGTGCTTTTGTGGTAATAAACGAAGTAAACGGGGAAGACCGGGAGCGTAAACATATTCCTGTAGGTTCCGTGGCCTCCATCATGCTGGAGCCGGGGACGCGCATCAGCCATGCAGCAGTCAAACTGGCTGCCATCACCGGTACACTGCTCATCTGGGTGGGCGAAGCCGGAGTGCGGCTCTATTCTTCCGGGCAACCGGGCGGTGCACGTTCGGACAAGCTGCTTTATCAGGCCAAATTGGCACTGGACGAAAACCTGCGATTAAAGGTAGTGCGCAAGATGTTTGAAATGCGTTTTGGCGAAAAACCGCCGGAGCGGCGCAGTGTAGATCAACTGCGCGGTATCGAGGGTGTTCGTGTTAAAAAGCTTTATCAACTGATGGCGCAGCAGCACCGCATTAAGTGGAAGGGCCGACGGTATAACCCAAAGGATTGGTCTCAAGGTGATGTAGCCAACCAGTGCCTAAGCGCTGCAACATCATGCTTGTATGGCGTAACTGAAGCAGCAATTTTGGCGGCCGGATATGCGCCGGCGGTCGGTTTTTTGCACAGCGGCAAGCCGCTCTCTTTTGTCTATGATATTGCTGATATTTTCAAGTTCGAAACGGTTGTGCCCGTGGCCTTTCGGATCGCGGCCGGGAATCCATCTCAACCGGACAGACAAGTTCGGATTGCCTGCCGGGACAGCTTTCGGCAAACGCGTCTGCTCAAAAGGATTCTCCCGACGATAGAGGAAGTTCTCGCAACTGGCGGAATAAATCCGCCTCCCCCACCCGATGATGCCCAACCGCCGGCGATTCCAGAGCCCAAAAAAGTCGGCGACGAAGGCCACAGGAGCAAGTAAAATGAGTATGCTGGTAGTCGTGACAGAAAATGTGCCGCCAAGGCTTCGTGGCAGATTGGCAATATGGTTGCTAGAAATTCGGGCAGGTGTTTACGTGGGTAACGTTTCACGGCGCATACGGGAGATGATTTGGGAGCAGATTGTAGCTTTGGCTGAGGTTGGGAATGTGGCTATGGCGTGGGCTACAAATACAGAATCCGGCTTTGATTTTCAAACTTACGGTGAAAACCGTCGAGTGCCTATAGACTATGACGGCCTTCGACTGGTCTCCTTCATGCCAATGGAAGGGAAGAATAATGATGTTCTTTGACAATTTGAAATACCGTCTTAGCACGATAGATGACGCCGGTAGAATATTGACCACCAATAAATCTTCCTAATTTCAGCAGGTTCCAGGAAGAGTGTTCCCCACAGGCGTGGGGATGAACCGCCTGCCCCAGCTGATGGACACGCTAAATTATAGTGTTCCCCACAGGCGTGGGGATGAACCGGTGTTTTTAAATCTTAAATAAAGGAGGAAATTGTGTTCCCCACAGGCGTGGGGATGAACCGTTAAAAAAGGGCGACGAAGAGACCAGTTTCGAGTGTTCCCCACAGGCGTGGGGATGAACCGCAGCGCAGCGGGAATCGACGAGGGAATCGACGGTGTTCCCCACAGGCGTGGGGATGAACCGATGGATAAAGCACGGTGCGGGGATCTTTATCCGTGTTCCCCACAGGCGTGGGGATGAACCGCTTCGAACTTTTCCCTGCCCAGGCTGAAGCGGGTGTTCCCCACAGGCGTGGGGATGAACCGATACTGTTATAAACCATCTTTTTTTTCATGTAGTGTTCCCCACAGGCGTGGGGATGAACCGATACACAATGCGTGTTTACGTGTTAAAATCATGTGTTCCCCACAGGCGTGGGGATGAACCGATGGCGCTGCCGTCGGCATGGTTTCCAAACCGGTGTTCCCCACAGGCGTGGGGATGAACCGAATGGGGTCCTGCCCAGCGCCGCCGGCTTTGGGTGTTCCCCACAGGCGTGGGGATGAACCGTTTACTCAAGCCTTAAGGGCATCGGGCTGCACGTGTTCCCCACAGGCGTGGGGATGAACCGTTTACTCAAGCCTTAAGGGCATCGGGCTGCACGTGTTCCCCACAGGCGTGGGGATGAACCGGAGCTTCCCATGCTCGGGGCCGACTCGTTCGGGTGTTCCCCACAGGCGTGGGGATGAACCGTGCTGGCCGACTTGCCCCCACGTGCCCTTGCCGTGTTCCCCACAGGCGTGGGGATGAACCGCGGGTTGGTCGTGATGATGTGTGCCTCGTCAATGTGTTCCCCACAGGCGTGGGGATGAACCGATATCCTGCCGCAGCTAAAAAAGCTGCGCAAGGTGTTCCCCACAGGCGTGGGGATGAACCGGCCAGGCGTTCGTGCTGTCGGCCGGGACGCTGGTGTTCCCCACAGGCGTGGGGATGAACCGCGATGCAGCGCATCCGCGATGAACGAGTCTTGGTGTTCCCCACAGGCGTGGGGATGAACCGCGTGGCCCCGGCTGGGGGGTGCGAAAATATTAGTGTTCCCCACAGGCGTGGGGATGAACCGTGTACGATCCGTGAAATTCGAATACCTCGAGGGTGTTCCCCACAGGCGTGGGGATGAACCGCTGATGATCACTGGCGGCGAGGAGCGTGAGGCGTGTTCCCCACAGGCGTGGGGATGAACCGGGCCGTCATCGCCACCGACCCGATCAGTGTGGGTGTTCCCCACAGGCGTGGGGATGAACCGGTACGGCGGCACGCCAACGGCTGCGGGCTCAGGTGTTCCCCACAGGCGTGGGGATGAACCGGCCCTCTAACACGTCAGAAATGGCCACCGGTGGTGTTCCCCACAGGCGTGGGGATGAACCGCGCCTTGGTTTGAGCGGCCGTGGATTTGACAAGTGTTCCCCACAGGCGTGGGGATGAACCGCCCTATGCGCTGTTATTGAACATGGCCACGTAGTGTTCCCCACAGGCGTGGGGATGAACCGTTGTTCTACGGCCCTGTAGCACGCTCTGTTCAGTGTTCCCCACAGGCGTGGGGATGAACCGCGTCTCTATGGCCGCTAAGAAAGCTTGTTTTTGTGTTCCCCACAGGCGTGGGGATGAACCGATGTTAGAGGGGGGCATGATGTTTTACAGGGTGTGTTCCCCACAGGCGTGGGGATGAACCGCGTGGCCCCGGCTGGGGGGTGCGAAAATATTAGTGTTCCCCACAGGCGTGGGGATGAACCGCGCCTGTACCCCGAGACGCCGCGGGTGCGCGAGTGTTCCCCACAGGCGTGGGGATGAACCGGAATTGTGCAGCCGGTCGATTGGCGCAGAACAGTGTTCCCCACAGGCGTGGGGATGAACCGCGATGGCGGCCTCACTGCGGGCCAAATGCCCCGTGTTCCCCACAGGCGTGGGGATGAACCGCTGTTCGCCACCGGTGGCCATTTCTGACGTGTGTGTTCCCCATAGGCGTGGGGATGAACCGTTTTCCACCTATCACTGGTTATACTTAATGTGGTGTTCCCCACAGGCGTGGGGATGAACCGCGATACTGGCGCCAAAAGGGCGTTGTCTACCGGTGTTCCCCACAGGCGTGGGGATGAACCGGTTCCTCGACGATCAGGCCGCCGCAGCCGGCGGTGTTCCCCACAGGCGTGGGGATGAACCGATCAATCAACGGACTATTATTATGTTACAAAAGTGTTCCCCACAGGCGTGGGGATGAACCGAATTTACCGGCTGGCGGGGTCCGGTAACGGTTGTGTTCCCCACAGGCGTGGGGATGAACCGTTTGATAATCGCGATTTTCCCATGAACCAGGTGTGTTCCCCACAGGCGTGGGGATGAACCGCGGGTGGCCATAATCGCGTCGCACTCGGGACAGTGTTCCCCACAGGCGTGGGGATGAACCGGTCGCCGACCTTTTCGGGATATCCGGGGCGGCGTGTTCCCCACAGGCGTGGGGATGAACCGCATCGTTATGTCATTAGTCGCGTCAAGAAAATGTGTTCCCCACAGGCGTGGGGATGAACCGGGTCCTTTTCTTCAATCTTAGTTTCATATAATGTGTTCCCCACAGGCGTGGGGATGAACCGCTCGCGTTGTTTTTCGGTGCGCACTGGGACGAGTGTTCCCCACAGGCGTGGGGATGAACCGCTGTTCGCCACCGGTGGCCATTTCTGACGTGTGTGTTCCCCACAGGCGTGGGGATGAACCGGTGGGACGGGCATTGCGCTAGCTGTATTGGGCGTGTTCCCCACAGGCGTGGGGATGAACCGGTCACGCAACATCGGACCTGTTGGTCTTCCAAGTGTTCCCCACAGGCGTGGGGATGAACCGCTTTGGCTGTCGTTGCAACACCAGCCGAGCGTGTGTTCCCCACAGGCGTGGGGATGAACCGGGGGTGAACTGGTTAACTTACTAACAATAGTTGTGTTCCCCACAGGCGTGGGGATGAACCGAATGATTTTGCCAGTGCAGCGGCACGAACGCCGTGTTCCCCACAGGCGTGGGGATGAACCGTTCTTGGTGGGCGGATGATCTCAAGACTGTAAGTGTTCCCCACAGGCGTGGGGATGAACCGTTTTAGGTTTTCTGGCTTAGGAAAGGGGAAATGTGTTCCCCACAGGCGTGGGGATGAACCGCATATGAAACAGACGAAGAAGACGAAAAAACAGTGTTCCCCACAGGCGTGGGGATGAACCGCCGCGTTGATTGATTTCCATGCGGACCGCCCGCAGTGTTCCCCACAGGCGTGGGGATGAACCGATTTTTTACCCGGCCCGCCCGGATCTCCAAAAGTGTTCCCCACAGGCGTGGGGATGAACC